>Ga0306864_1000971_pt1 | contig 12323 bp, 6 predicted proteins | sample AntRauTorckE5430_FD_190448 | JGI IMG/M metagenome (GOLD analysis project Ga0306864, IMG submission 190448) | Saline lake microbial communities from Rauer Islands, Antarctica - Metagenome Torckler E5 #430 (v2) (version 2) | ecosystem: Environmental > Aquatic > Non-marine Saline and Alkaline >...
AGTTTAACGTAGAGTGACGAAGATATTCTTCACGATTGGCAATGAGAAACTCTTCAAGGGGTGGATACTGCTTCCAAGAGAATCTCTTCCTGAGAATAATTCGATGTGCGCGGTGACGACGAGGAGAAGATTTAGAATCCGCTTCTGGTTTGACGACCAATGGAGGAGACTGCGGACGTATTGTGTTTACATTCATCCTCGCGACTTCATTAGGAGCGTAAGAAATAGCTCTAGGCCTTGATAAGAGATAAGACCTCAGGCTGGGAACAACATTTTGATTGTTCAGTGCCAAAGTTGGCAAACATGGAAACTTCCGTGGGAAAATTGAAAGACTATTATTGAAATCGGCAGCACCAGGCATCGGAGAAATGTAGGCTGAGGAATTGGACGTACCTACCTTGGACGCAATATCTGCAAAAGATGCCAATAGCATTGCATCGTCACGGGCTGATGTTTCAGATTGATTCAGAGCATCAACATGTGCATTATTGGAATTCATATTACTAGTAAAGAACACGACTTTGGATGACGAGGGATTCCCTGTTCGTGTCTCACCACCACTTTTAAGTTCCATTATTTCAATTCCTCTCTTTGCTACAAGTAATTATTGACCTTTGTCACTATCTAGATTGGCTTTAGTATGCTGTGTAGTGGAATGCCGGAAACATATGCAATTGGCATTCTCCTTCACCTCCACCAATAGATTTTCTTATAGGAAGGTGACAGGTGACACAAGTTGATGACACGAAGTTGATGGCCTAAGAACTTCAAGTGGATACTTCTATCCTCTTCTATCTACAACCAGATTTGCGAATACGAATAAATACATCAATAGCCACAACGGGGCAATAACAAACTATCCAAGGGCAATAATGTGATGTCATTTGAAGGAATTCAATATTAGAGGCGATTTTCTTTTCTATTCCTACAATACAAAGTAGTATTCTTTTTGCTATCCAGCTACAGAAGAATATAATAGCAACTTAACTTGGCACAACTCTCAAACAACTTGATTTGTTCGAAAGTAAGTAGAAAGTGAAGAGGGATTAATCAATTTGTTCTGTGTGATGAAAACATTATTTTTCTCAAATGTTCAACGAGAACTCAAGGCGTCACGTCAGAAGAATTTGTGTTCTTCTCTCAAGAAAGAAAGAAACAACACTTCACCTCGAAGGATCAACTCATTAAAGATTCTATTGAAGGCCTATCAAATTCCTAAAGTCTAACCCATTGAATTTATCCAACTCGTAGAACCATGATTTCCAACAGTACACGATCACCTCCGAAGATTAGACTTAAGAAGAATAGCATGGAGATGTACGAGTCAATTTTTCGGAACAATTTGAATACCTCCATCAAACCTATGAACCCTCCACCATTTGCTTTGACAAAAGCCAAAAGCAGAAGGATGCCTTCGGAATCAATCCAAGAGTCTACTTCTGATCAATATGCCATCACTCCCAATTCAGTAGCACAGGTTCACGATGTCAAGAAAGCACCCAAGGAAGATACCCACGATGCTGCTATTTTGCTTGCGTCTATGAAGAACTTAACAGCAAAAGAAGCAGAGCATACAAGTACAAATACAAATACAAACACGAACACCAAGCCAATGATTATCGCACTTCCAAGTATTCCTGATATTGAGAAGCACTTTGAGAGAGGCGGTGGTACTAATACTGTTACTGTGCGTGGAGCTATAACGAATTCCTTCATGGGTACTCATACTCCAACAAAACTCCATTCCTCCGATTATTCTCGACTGCGCACAGTCTCCATGGACTCGGTAGCTCCAAGTAAAGGAGTAGAACATATTGGGGAAGTTGTCAAGTCTGTTCGTCAAGTGACCCGTATATTACCAGCAATATCAACAGCGTTTCACACTGTTCCAATTGAGCCAAGTGTGCTTGTTCCAAAGAGCCCCAGAGGGGTTGATCGGAGGAAGCGATACCTTGATGACCACACCCAAGACTTGAGCCCAGGCAAAGAGCAAGCACCTGAAGTAGATGATTCTTCCAAGCCAGAAGCCAAGAAACAAAAGACTACCAAAGCTTCTCGTCCTCTTATCGAGAAGAAGGTAGCCAAGAAAAGTCCGAAGCGCACCAAGGCCATCCTTCGCAAGAAATTTAGCTGGAAGAATTACCCTGAGCTCGAGAATTTTCTGATTAAAAATCGGGAAGAATATCTTCGTCACTCTGCCTTGAATTATACCATGCAGCAAAAGCAGTACAACAACTGTCTAACTGAAAGGCTAATTGAATTAGCTGCTGACTGTGGTTATGTCTTTGACGAAGAAGCTTTCACTTTTGTATCTATTCGTGATCGCATTCGATGCTATTTCAAGAGCTACGTCCAGTCAAGGAAGAAGAGGGGAGTTATTATCGGTTACGCAGCAAGGAAGGCAGGACTCCTATCTGAAAAGGAGCTCGAGAAGAATGCTTCGACCAAAGCCAAGAATTCCATAAAGCGCAGCAAAAAGTAAGCTGTGGTGTCTGGATGCACCGTCAAACAGACACTTCTCTCAACCAGTGACCGCCACTTCATGCACATCATTCATCTGCTTTCATTTCCCACCATTGTATTTTCACAGCCCTCAGTCATTCATTTGTATATTAATCCAATGATAACTTCAAGATTACACCCCTTTCGGTGGCCTCGTATGTATTTGTAAACAACCTGTCACCAAGACCAAAATTGTGAATCGCTCTTCAAATAGTCAATGATATTTACTTTTACAACTAATCTTTGATAAGATTTATATCAATTTCTAATTACGAATATCTAGCGTCCATTCCAAAGTACAATGTTTTTTTTAGCTTTATGGAAATTGTTCATGGTTGGCATCATAAGTGGTCTCATCAAACGTAGAAAGTATGTGGGTGCTTTCTACTTCCTCGGCTTTACACAACTCTTCCATAAAACTGATTATCGTCGGAAGTAAATTTTCCCTGAAGGACGCACTTCCATTCTGCACACTTACAGTCTTGAGGCTATTAAGCAGCTCAAACAGCTTCCTCTGCCTTTCACCTTGAAACACTTGCAGATAGCCCCTTGTTTGCTCAAAACGGTTTCGTAGGGAAATACTGGACAAAGATATGCTTGTTGCGCTGCTCACCCTCTCTAGGTCTTGAGTGAGCCTTTTAACTTCCTTCCTCAACTTTCGAACTTCAGCCTCTCTCGTAGAATGTGCCGTTTGAAGTACGTTGATTATCTTTTGATTGTAGTCATCACTTTTTTGCTGCGCGCTGCGAAGCTTAGCTTTGAGGTCATGAATTTCGGATAGCATTGTATCTCTATCTTGCTGAATTTTCTTATCCACAATTTGAGCGAACCTTTCGCGTCCACGAAGTGCATCGGCCAGCTGTTCTTTGAGCTCTGTAATCTCTATGTCACGGTCGTATACCATGCGCTCATATTTCGTATTTGAGGGAGAAATGAGCTGATCTCTATCTCTGATTTGAGTATTCTCAATTTTCAGCTTACTCATCTCAGCAAGGCAAGTCTTGTTTGTATCAAGTAGGGACTGTGTCCTAGTTGCAGCAGATTTGCTTGCCTTCATTAGCAACTGCACATGATTCACGAGTACAACCTTAGTGGTCTCGAGCTCTTCAAATTCACGAGACATCAATGAATTATGATTAAGACTTATTTCCAACTGCTCCCGAAGAGATTCGAATTCTTCATCATGGTCATTCCTTTTTGTATTGACTATTTCATGCAGAATACCATTTTGAACCTCCACGGCTCTTTCCCTATTAATGTTCTTTTCCTCGGTCAGAGTCTCACGAATTGTTCCAATTTCGTCTTGAAGCTCGCTGACCTTCGTGTCGAGATCATCGCGCTCACTGATGAGAGTTTTCACATTGTTTTTGAGTTCCGCCTCTTTTGCTGTGGACTGCTCAATTTTAACACAAAGCGATTTCTTTTCCATCACGATGGAGCCCAGCTGCTCTGTCAAATCTCCACCTTCTCCCTCTAGAGCGGTGATGGTTTTCATCAACGAGCTATTACGACCTTCTAGATCTTGCACTTTCCTAACATGATTCTTCACCTCTTGGGACAGCGAAGATACATCGTTTTCGGCCTCAATAGATCGCATCAAATTTGCCCTTGAGCTGACTGAAATCTCTTTTGTTTCGTTTTCAAGATCAGCTATCATCTGTTGATACATGGTAGCTGCATCTTCACAACTCTGGTTCTTTTGTTGGAGTTTAAGAACTCGCCCTTCCAAGGTTTGACACTCTACTTCTCCAGACAACTGCGCTTCCTTGAATGTTTCAATTGTATTCTGTTGACTTTCAATGCTTTCTTTCAACGATAATACCTGCGCTTTAAAAGAAGACGTTAAAGTTTGGGACTTGCCTTCCGAATGCTCAATGTCTATTTTGAGCTTTGTGTTGCTATCTTCAAGGGAATTGATACGGGTCACTGAAGATTTGAGTTCCCCATCTCTCATCTCAATTTTTTTGAACAGGGCCAAGACCTGGGTCTTAAGACTGTTGATTTCACTGTGTGCGGCTTCCAATTCGCTATCCATGACATCCGCCTTATTTTCTAAAATCCCGATATGAGACTTTAAAGTATTCACTTCGCCACAGCTTATTTCTAGTTCATTATTCATTTCTTCCGCCTCTATCTGAAGGTCCTTGAAGCGACCACGAGCCGTGTTCACTTCGTCGTAACTATTCTTCAGTTCTGAATCCATTGCATCATTATCTCTCTCTAAAGATGATATTCGACCCTGGAGTTCGATAGACAGGATATCTTTGTCGTGAATCTGAACCTTCATCGAACTATTGAAAGTACCCATTTCTTCAATTCTGGCTTCGCGGGTTTCAACTTCTTCATCTAGAGACGATATACGAGCTTCATAAACATTCAGATTGTCTCTGGCAGTATCATAGTTGCATTCCAATGACTTCATAACGACCTTGACGTCAGCAAGCTCGGACTCTTTCTGTACTTTCTCCTGTGAAATCTTGGCAAAATGATCTTGAATAGATACTAATGCAGTATCCTGATGTTCTTTTTGCTGCTGAAGGAGATGCATCTCTTCTTTGACTGAATTTGCTAAAACCTCGAGTTGAATCTTATGAGTGTTCCGTTGCAAATTATGTTCCTGTTCAAGGGAAATATTTCTTTGTAAAACCATGGTCATTTCTTCGTTATACTCTTGTACTTCTGACCTGAGCCCTATATTCCTATTCTTGAGCGTAGCAACTTCGTCTCTCAGCTGCTGTAATTCTTCGGTATCTTTGGCGGTCTGATTCAAGTCTACTTTCGACATTTGTATTTCATTAGCAACTGGAGAGGAAAGTGCACGGGTCTGGTTGTGATCAACGCCTGTAAAGTTCTGAAATCTGAACCTACCCTGGGTATAAAGTTTGGTCTTTATCCGAGAACTCTGACAACGATACCATGATTGAATTTGAGTTGCATAATCATATTCTTTGCTTCTTTTCTTTATTAACTCCACAGTAGCTCCACGAGCAACACTTCCTCTCCAGGAAGACTGAATTTTGATTATTGAAGTCTGTATCCTTGAATATCGTACTTTTAATATTGTTGCTCTGAATGCTGACTGAAGGAAGATGATAGATACTAACGCACCTCTGAATTTTTGTCTAGAAGAGACCATTCTTTGCATTGTCTGGATCTCAGTGGCAGATTTTTGTAACAAAGCAAATGAATTTCTCGCACAAACCATACGACACATCGACTGAACAGTCACAACCGCCTGCCGGATGGACTTGTACCTATTGCGAACAATATGTTTTCTTGCTCGCGCCTGTAACGCTATGGCCAAGTTCTTGATCCGTACAAACTTAAGCTTCGCAATTGCAGCCCTATACCAATTACCTATTTTCGCTGCGTAGAATGAATAATACTCCATCCTGTCACTCTCAAGATGCTCAAGAGCACCAGTTCTAAAGTACACCTTTGTCCGGCCGCAGGAAAATGAAGGCACACGAGCTCCATCTGATCTTGTAAACGGTTTCAAGAGCAAAGACTTCAAAAGATTCTCAACATTATTTTTGAGCACATCTTGCGTCAGTTGGTCGAAAGAAGGTCTGCATGCTTGGTACTCATTGTCCAAACACTCAAATCGTTCCCATATAACATCGTAAGGCAGCCTATTTGGAAATGTTTCGCGGCTTATTTGGATTGCAGTAACAAGACCAGCACTCTCCAATTGGTTCATGGTCTCCCGGTGATTTAGTTTGCCAGGAATATTTTCAGTGTTTGGTTTGATGCAACGAATATATCTGGTTTTCGTTTCTTCTATACAATCCATAAGACCATTGAGTTGAGAGCGAAACTTGGCCATCACAGTCTTCGCACTTGCTCGTCGGGGTGGTCCTCTTCCAGCAGTTTCTAAAGAAGACACAATTGCTTCAAATTCTTCCCTGATCAGTGAATTGCTGCTTCTGCAAGCGCACTGCAGCAAGTCTTTGGGAGTCAAGTCAACATTACTCTACAATCATGTGAGAATTGGATTTTTGTGAGAGGCATCCTGCGTCCTACACGAATAGTGAAAAATTATAATGATGGTTCAACTCACCTTTAAAAATTCGCTTGCATCATATGTCACCGCACCAGCAAAATGCCTGATGCCAAACTCGCACTCATTTTGGAGCCTATCAACGAGGAGAGATTTTGATTCATTATGCAACATTTTGATTTTGTAAACAAACGAACTGGACTTTCCTTGCGGCCTGACACACTCTTCATTCAAAGATGCGATCAAGCCAAGCTTGCACTCGAACAATTCAATTACACCAGAATTGTCAACCATGCTGAAATCAAAGAGATCGATTCCCTCAGCAGTATATTCCTCTTTTATCGCTCTTTGAGAGTCAATTGTTGATGAGTTTTGATCTTCATATTGTTTCATGTAAACAAGCACATAGTAATGACGCATCTTTGCAATGAATCTTACCTAAAGTTATCCAGAACGTATCGATGCTGGAGTCTCTCGTTAGAAAAGTTGATACATAACTGCTCAAATCTGTTCACCTCGAAATGCTCAAAACCAAAGATATCCAATAGACTGATGGTTCCTATGCTTCCTTTCGAGGGGGGATGCTGAGCAGTGCTCACCGATGTATGATCGTTAATCTGCTTCACAAGCCTGTCGAAAATGCATGCATACACGGTTTTTGCTAAGGCATCACATCCTTCCTTAGCTTCTTTCATATTCGATCGCGAGACTACCTCTTCACCACGGATACGGTTGACTCTTGTTGTCATTGCTTGTGCCAAATCATTTTCTGGGACTCCAATCAGTTTTGATAATTTTGTCAACTCGGAAGAGGAGGAGACCATTGATCCTTCTTCAGACGATTGTGAATCAACAAATGTAAGATTTCCCAGCTGTAATACTATACAAAGTGCCCGAAGTAATTGTCGTAAGGATTCACCTGTAAATCCAAACGACTTCAGTGCTTTTTTTGTGTTTTGCCAACTCTCACTATCTGATTTCCCTCCGATAGCACGTGTTGATGTATTTCCTATATATGCAAAATCGTCATTATCAGTTCCAACTAGACCCTCCCATACCAGAGCCTTTTCATTGTTGGGTGCAGATAGCAATTGATAAAATATGTGATAAGTTTGTTCGCCTTCCGCATGTCCCACCACTCGACTCTTTTCTAAAAGATAAGTGGCACAGTAGCTACCTTGGAGGAGGCAATATGGTAATGACTTTCTAGAATGCATCTCTGCATCGCGTCGACTTTCCACTTGATATTGCAGTTGTGTAAATCTTCCAAACCGGCTGGAATTATCATTTCGGACAGTCTTTGCACAACCGAATGCTTCAAAAACAGGATTTGACTCTAAAACTTGCTTCACAACTCTGTTCATTTGATCTCCTTGCCCGAAAAGCCCTTTCCCTGGTGGATCATAGAACGGCCGCGTTTGCTCAATCGTGGCCAAGTTTGACATAACTATTTTTACTGTTTCTGTTTTCCCTGCACCACTTTCACCACTTACAAGTATTGTCTGATTCTTTCGATCACTCGCAAGACCGCGATACGCAAGCGATGCATTTTCATATACATGGGGTTCAAGCCCAAGCTTTGAATAAATTGATCCATGCGACATGGGTTCATGTCTATCGGATGGCGGGGCACCGTTGTCCTTCGCATCTGATTTGTCCTTCCTGAATTTGATCATTTTCCCGCTTGGAGTAAGCTGTGGCATCGAGCCTAGCTCCCCAAAGCTATCATTCTCATCATTAGCAAATTCACTAATGTTGCCTAAATCGCTTACATCTTCTTGATCTATTTGATCCTCACTGTCATCTTCTTCAATTTCTTTTGCATCCCAGATAAGGTGCTTGGCATACATTGCTTGCTTCTCCGAACTGTACATGCCATCAATCCACTGAAAGGGATTGACTGCCACAACAATATCACCAACCCTCGTGTATGGAAGTTGTTTACCATGCCGTTGCTTCAAGTTGTATAAAATTGCTGCTTCATGCAAGAAATGCAAGTCAGCCATATCTCGTGCTTTCACGACCACGATGGGATAAAGTAATTATAATGAGCAAAATTTGCATCCATTCAAAATGCATATAATAATCAAAGCACGACTCAGCTCACCATTGACGAGGGGATGACAAATCGTATTTTTCTGCACCGGTTTCTTGCTTGATAACAATCTTTGGGCATGCCTATCCGTATTTTGTAGTGGAAACTCGGCATTCGGGTAATCCATCAACGATAACGTCCTTTGAACACCCTTTTGCATCGATCGATCGAAGTCGGAGGGATCTTTTTCGTATGAATAACATTTTCGTTTCTGTCGCTTTCCCATTGCAGTCTCTGATTGCCCAAACTTAGGTGAATTATAACTACCAAATCCAGATGACGTTGTCAAAAATTCCAACTCTGTGATACTGCTCTTCTCACTCAATATGGTTGTCTGAGCCCAGTCATCCGGTACAACAATTTTCACCATGGCCCGTTCATCCGTTGATGACTGTATTTGTGCAGGCAGCCAGACATAAGCTGCATCTTTCACATATACAGCTGTATTGGAGCGATGATCGGATGATAGATCTGAACTCACACTATAACTAGAAGAGTGTTTCTTCAATCCGGCGGGTCGTTTGTTCGCTGGTGAAGAACGATGGTGTTTCGGTCTTCGAATCATATCTAATCCTGATGGCAGTCTATAGTCATGCATCATGACGGTACTGCGACTCGGTGAGGATTGGTGCAGCAGTGTATGCACTGGTGGAAGTGCAGTTGGCATAACTGTGAACCAGTGTACTTAATAAATGTTCTACGGTAAGTCAAGTATAGAGTGTGCCACGCCGACTCCCAGTAGGTTGGTGCTCGCGAGCCTTCGTACCCTGAATGTGGTTGTTGTGCCGTTACCCCTTGTCCTTACGTTTTTGTCGGTCTCGTGCAACAAAAAATGCTTGTTGGTGAAAAAATGGTGGAATTTTCCCTAATGCGTGTACGTCGGCTTGTTAAAAGTGTTGAATTGCATGTGTAGGTATAGTAATATTGTATTGTGTTTCGATTGACAAGAGGTTTATTAAGATGTATTACAGACCAATAGAACCGGCTGGAAGAGATTAATAGATATTTTGATTAAAAGAGAATTTAAGATCGTTTTAGTAAGCGTTTTGGCATTTTTGAGTCTTTCGGAGTATCGACGGTCATAACGTGGTGATATAACCGTTATATGGCGGTTATAAAGACATTTTAAAACTGTCCCATAGAGAAGGCCTTGGAACAGGATTTTTAGATGGCTTCTCAGATTCACACGCTTGAAGACATTGGATTCTAAATTAGGACTTTCATTAAAAATTAAAAATACACACAGATTAATCTACTATGAAAGTCCCTGAGCAGTGAGCTTACATGCCTTGCTAAATTAAATTTTCACAGAGGAAGGTAAAACCTACCGAAAATAGTTCTTCCCTAACCTAATTGATGAAGGCCATTAAAAACTCTTTTGAGCGTATTTATAGTATTTCATAAGTACGTAATCGTTGTCTTGTTGTCATTATCCTAAGGTTATATGTTATATTGTTGTGTACCACTGACTCCTTCTTTCAACTTGGGTGGTTCTTTTGAGATATTCTGTACATCCTTTCTAGTAGTGGGCCTTGCGTTTCCCACCCATCACTTTTTTTCTGGCAGAGTGAAGATTGAACCTTGGCCTCGACAATGCCAGTGATTGCAGATTTACCAGACACTCCTGTCAAAGCTGGCTTTCGTCCTCCTTGTTTGGATTTATTGTTTTGCCTGCAGAAAAATAGCATAAACAGGAAGATTTATATTTCACTTGCTTTAAGGTGCTTCAAGAGCCAAGCAAGCTAGTAGCAGTAGTTAGCTACAATGCGTTGACAGTCCAAGTTACATAATCCTCAATACAAGAAGAAGTAGAAATGTGAGAATGGGCCTATTTGTGGTGTATGGACGATTACTGATGAACTTGCATCATCATACCATCAACCATCATCATCTGTCCATGTGGCCCATGATGGTATTAAAGAGCGTCTACTTTTTTCCTTTTGTGGAAGACTTTGAGTGTTAACCCTATGCACAGCCGCACTAGTGGTGATACTAGGCGCCATTCAATCCATTAAACAATTTCATTTTCACGATGACGATTGAAGCCCACCTCTACGAGAGCATTCAAGTTGGCCATTTCAACTGATCCAGCAGCAAAATTAAAACGATTACGATTGAACCCCACCTCTTCGATTCGGTTGCTGCTTGGTTCCAAACCAATGCCTACACCTCTGTCCGGAACTGCAATAGCTGGTGGATCTTGCATGTTATTCTGGCTGATTTCACCGTTCGCAGTAGACGACGAACCCATGTCTACTATTGTTGCAGGAATAATCTCATGATAATTTCTACGACCATTTCGCCTTTGTTGTGTGTTCCTCATGTCACGAGGAAGATGGCTGTTGATGCCGTGAGCAGCTATTACAGTAGGAGGAAGATTGTTTGCGTTAGTAGCAAGAACGATAGGATCCTCGACGTCCTCGGGAATCCTCTCGGCTGCTTCTCGTTGTTCCCTATTTTCAGTAATCTTATTATTCCCCACTGATATCCAAATTAGAGCCCAAAACAACTCGGAACCAGCAACTCCAAAAAGTTCAATTGTCATGAAAAAGATCGCTGTGAAAATCCTGAGAACTCCTATAACACATAATACTTCTCCTGGACAAGTTACCCAGCATGTGATTTGAATTGCTGTTGAAATCAACGTAAAGATAAACAAATTTAACTGATACTCAGGACTATAATAGTCATTTTCGTAGCTCAAATACCTCATTGATGATTTTGCTGTTAATCGAGGATCATTGACATCGTCATCTTCGAAGCCTTTAAAGAAGTCAACTTTGGAGAAATGGTAGTTGATGATTGATGGTGTTGTTGGTTGACCATAACCATCATGATCTTCGTGCAAGTTGTAGTAACTCATTGATATTGTTGTTCGATGTTGATTATCGAGAATTTAATGCATGCATTTACTATCTAGAGATCACACCCTGTTAGTAATCTGCAAGCTCATAATGTAGTAATTTGTTCTTTTTTCACAGTTCACAACAGTATCAATCTTGATAAGTAGACACATAATATGCGTTAAGTAGCGGTCGCCGGTCGCTGAATCGCCAAGTAGTCTAATCTAGCGAGCTCTACATAGCTCTTATTGTTTGTGGGAGTAAACCCTGTAAGTAGTTGCGACCAAAAATCAGAATTGCCTTCGTTTCGTTCACCTGCCGGCCGGACGTAAAACCTAAATTAGAAACTATTAGAAATATGGATGCAGCAAGATGCAGCATCACTTGCGCGTTTACGCGCAACACTCATTATTTAGTCTTGTTGGTTGCCACATTTTACATTATTTTTTGCACTCCATGACCATGCCCCTTCCACCTACTGTCTGTTGTTCCACTGTTGTTACAATTCATTCACTTGCGAAAACGCAGTCAGCTAACTACATAATAATTGCAAACTCACAATAGCCAAACCCAACAATCATGGATTTTTCAACCACCGAAAGAAGTCTCCAGTCCCTACAGAGGAGAACTCCAGATCTATCTCCGCAAGTCAAATCGATCGCAGCGACCCTTCTCACATGTCACTTTTCGGATCCCGCATTTTTGAAAGGCACCAAAGAACTGCTTGGAATTGGAACCCGCGGGGAAAGTGATGAAAATGCTGATCCAAGATGGGAACCTCTGGCGGTAGGATTTTACCTCACTTCTTCCTACCTTCAGCATGTTACTGCACTCTATCGGAATGACGACTCCAATATATCCGATGTTTACATGGAAGGACCTC
>Ga0306864_1000972_pt1 | contig 12313 bp, 9 predicted proteins | sample AntRauTorckE5430_FD_190448 | JGI IMG/M metagenome (GOLD analysis project Ga0306864, IMG submission 190448) | Saline lake microbial communities from Rauer Islands, Antarctica - Metagenome Torckler E5 #430 (v2) (version 2) | ecosystem: Environmental > Aquatic > Non-marine Saline and Alkaline >...
ACGTTGAAGCCAGAGGACTTTCATCCCAACGAATCAGGTGAAATCCCTCTCGAATCAAAAATTGCCACTTATGCGGTTTTCCTGAAGCTGGTGGAACAGAGACTTACAGATGCTGGGTATGAAGTCCAAACACTTCGAATTGCAACAAATCCATTCGGTGAATATCTTCCAACAGTATCTGAACCTACAAAGCTGAAAACGCGATTATCGAAGTTCGACGCAATCCTTGAGAAACACTCTGTTGAGTTTTGTTCCTTGGGACCGGCAACTCGCCCAGAAGAAGTGGATTGTTGTTCCATCATTGTTTCGACATCACATCGGCTTTCTTGCTCCACAGACTTGATCATTGACGATATCACAATGGCTAGAAAAGCTGCTGAGTGCATGAAGACAATCTCACAACTGGATGGTGCCTCTCATCTGAAGAAAGGTCTCGGTAATTTTCAATTCTGTGCTGCTGCCTGTTGTAAACCATACACTCCATTTTTCCCTGCTGCAAGATCAGCAAGTCTATCGAGTGTGGATGATTTTGATCTGATTCCGTTTGCATTGGGGCTTGAGAATGGCAAATTGGCCCAGAGATTGTTGAGCGAAACGAAAACAGTTGATAATATTGGTACTACTTTCCGCAATGGAATGGCAGAAGCTTTATATCCATTGGCAAGGCTCTGCGAATCGATTGCAAATGAGAGCTGTGGAAAATATAAGTATGTGGGTATAGACACGAGTTTGAATCCATCTCTTGATGAAGGGGGAAGCGTGGCTGCTGCTATAGAACTTATTGATATTGTGAAACAGTTTGGTGGCAGGGGGAGCATGGCAGTTGCAGCAGAAATTACAAAAGCGATCAAATCATTACCTGATATTCAATGTGTAGGTTATAGTGGACTCATGCTGCCTGTAATGGAAGACGATAGACTAGCAGAATTGGCTTCAAAAGGAGAGATTGATACTACACGTCTCTTGGCTCTGAGTAGTGTTTGTGGGGTTGGTCTGGACACGGTTCCTGTCTCTGGTCATGCAACAATAGAGGAGTTGATGGGATTGATTTTAGATGTTGGGTCACTTGCATTTCGATGCAACAAGAGTCTGTCGTGTCGTCTTTTGCTTTGTCCAGAGCAAGAGGGTGGTGATATTGCCAACTTACATTCGCCCTATTTGTGTGAATGCAAGATATTTTCCATCTGATGAGGTGGTTGCAGCGAACTGCTCGATGATGGTAACGTAGGATATAATTTAATATCTATGCAGTCGTATAAACACTGAGTCTTCTACTGATATAATGTTGATGTAGGTTTGGAAGTGTGTCTATTTTACAAATTTCGAAAGTATATGTTTCGCTTGATTTCTTTTCTTAGCTTAATACTTAAGCATCAACATTTTCAGTCTGAAGTCCCTTGAATGTGGAGACCTCGACAAGTTGTGCAAGGGTATAAAGTTGCTCGTCAGCATCCTCATCTTCGTTACGCTTTCTAGAAAGACGGACGCGGACACGGTTGGGAGTGTTCCTTACACCACGGCTCCAGATGAACTTGTTAAGCTTTGAATCAATACGGACATCTTTGGTTCCCATGGACTTAGCTGCGAACTTCTTGATTTCCTTGATTGCACGGGGTGCCTTCTTCTTGAAAGTAATCTTGTGGGTGTACTTCGCAAGATGAATGGTGTAGTCACGAGTGACAAGATCGGGCTTTGCTGCGCGTTCAGACATAGTTACGGTAGCTTGAAATAATCCTGTGAGCAGTTTGAGCATTACGAAGTTTCATTAGTAAAAGGTTTACTGTGAACTACGCAAGCAACGCCAGGAATTGGAAGGTGGGCTGGAGATATCATTTCATCTCCGGGTAAGAACTTGTATTTCATTGATCCGAATCTAGGAAGAAAAGGCACATTATGTACAAGAGTATGGTATAAAATCACATTGTGTACATAAATATACCTTTCATCGTCAACCTGATCTCTCCTGAACGTTGTGATACAAGCCTACGCCGCGATCCAATTTTGGTTTTGCTTCGTTGTACTTCATGTTTCAATTGTTCACAACTTACCTGATGGGACGAAAGATGTGATTTCACGTGATGCTGCAGGTGGGTTTATCGCCGTAGTGAGAAGGTATCTTTTAGTAAGTGGGTTGGATGGGGCTGAAAGATAGTACCCAGTACCACCCCGACATTTCAACCCCCAAGAGAAGAATACCACCCTCTTGTGAAATATTGTCAATAAGGCCTTTCCTCCTCTTTGAAAATTTTCAAATCGTGTCTCGTGTCTTCCAAAAAATCCCACGCTGAAAACTGCTGAAAAGCAGAATACAACAAAGCAACATACAAATAGATACAAATACATCCTGTGCGATACTGCTGGCTATCGTAGCGTGTAAACACTTTCATTCATAACTTATACCGGACTATTCATAAATCTCGTCATAGCAATTCCACGTCGAAAGAAACTTACATGTCCACCATCCTCTGCAACTTGAATTGTGCAAACGGAGGGTTTTGCTCCCTCTACCCATTTGAATCATCAGCCCTCATCACTACTGCCACACCTAATCCCGTGGACGGGTCTCTTCGTGAAATATGTGTTTGTCCCCTCGGCTTTACAGGGATGACGTGCTCTGAAACGACAGATGCGCTAGGATCCTGTCATCATCATGAAGATACTCACGTCTGTCGGCACGGAGGATTATGTCGAGAGGTCAATATTGGGACAAATCAAATGGAATGGAAGTGTGATTGTGAAATTGCTGATGAAGTTAATAGTTTTGCTGGAGCAATGTGTCGTCGGCCTGCTACTGAATATTGTAACGTGCAAGGGACATCATTCTGCACAAATGGTGGTACTTGTGTGAATAACCTAGTGCGGGCAAGCTTCGAAGTGTAAGTTTGTCTTTTGCGAACAACCATAATTTCCTTGTCAGTGCGTTTGTATTCTTTCCTATTGCATGATCGAAATTGTACGAATGCTGTTATTCAAAGATTGTAGATTTTTGTGTCGACACTGAAACTGTTCCATTGTCGAATGCAGCAGCAAATTACATTACAAGAATATCTAACCATTTCGTTCCCCTGCACAGTAGTACTGGCGAGTGTATGTGTCCACCGGAGTTTGCAGGACCGCACTGTGAATTTCTCAAATTGCTTTTTGATAATACCATTTTCGAAGGCGATCAAAATACAAACAAGGGAATAGATACGACAGGAACAGAGAGGAATATGAGCAATCCGTCTACTGCAATTATTTTGAGCTTGGTGGGTTGTGCAGCACTCCTATCGGCAGTTTGGTGGAAGCGTCGACAGTCCGCTGACTACCGAGATGAAACTTCTCTCAGTTATTCCTATGAGCAGCCAGTTTTCCCTCTTGCATCTACTGGGTATCATGGAAACGACGTCCACGATGCTTTTGATGAGGAAGAGTATGTGCTTCAAGATGTCACATTAACATGAGATTTTTGAATTTATTTCATGAAGAAGTTACACCGTATTTACAAATGTTACTGGCATGGCCATGATATGATGTTTCAATGGCACTTCTATTGCACTGTACAAGTTTGTTATCAACATTTACTATTATATTTTCAATAGAACTAATTTCTCGCTGTTGGATTTCTTGTAGAACGAGTGTGTCGGAGTTAGAACGCTTTTCCTGCTGTATACGGTCACGCCAAACCCATAAATACAAAACGCAATAATAATATTTAGCGAATACTTCTCATTAGAATTACTGCTCTGCTGGAATAATTGTAACTGCAGGTCAGTAGCTTCAAGCATTTCTTTGTGCAAAAAAAACGAGCGGTTTTGGCAGTTAGTTTTAAAAACTGAGAAAACGAACAACTACTATTATCTCAATTTTCTCATTTGGACATCAGAAGGGCTCACAATTCCAAACAAGAATGACCCTCTCACAATTGTGTCATGGATCAAGCTTCCTATCAAGAAATGCTCTTTGACTCGTCGGCTACGGGCTTGCGTTGATGACAGAGGGCACTTTGAATGATCAAAATTTTCAGTTGCCATACTTTCGAACGGCTCAACATTCATTATCCTTTCCAACTGAATTCATTGAATAGTTGCTACCGGGAAGGAACCTAAAAAATCGGGAAAGACACAAAAAAAGGTTAGAATCTTTTTGGCATAGAAACACTCTAAATTGGGCTCCAATCAAAGCATCTTTCCCAACATAAATCACCGCAACACACGATATTAATTTATTATGTATTTCTATAACAGCACGTTTACACTTTTATTTATGCTTGATAGCATACTTGGTACACTCGGGGAGTTTTGCCAAAGGGTGATTTACTCATTTGCGCGCCAAATGAGAAACAATGTATGGCGCGAAGCATGAAAATACTGGAGTATCTACGACGGTAGCGATAGGTAGACGATACAAAGTACAAGACACTAATATCATATCATATATCATAAATGATCATAACACAAAGCACAAATCAATAGACGCACGGTGACACAATACATTCAGTGCGTAAACAGATACAATGAGTTCAGATCCTCTGGGGATGGATGGGAGAATAAACAATGTAAATGGGGACTTGCCATTCCTCGTGACGCAGTACTTGTCCAGCTTTGCAGCCGCGCCAAGAATTGCGGACTCGGACGGAAATGAGGAGGCCAAGGTTTCCCACCACGACGCAATCGATCGTATCCGAAAGGCAACTAATGATATCGCTGCAGCGTTTGCTGACCTGGGATCATTTGGAATCACACTTGAGGTAAGGAATACTGTCTCCCCGTGCTGAATGTTTTTTAAATTGCGCTAGTAACTTACCGTCATCATCCTTAGACCCCAATCGGAGAATCTGTTTCTATACAGGACGATGATAAAAAAACACCTGCAGTTCTGAGGAATGCAAACTTCTCAGATTTAACGAGACGTTGGAATAGGGGATCGGTCAATCAACTTGAATCTTTGGTCACTTCGAGTAGTGCAGCATCATCTGCGGTGCTAAATAATGCTACAAATGAATATGTGTCAATTCTAGACTTGGCATATGATAGAGAAAAACTCTCAACTGATGCAGGAGCATCGACACAACAGAGCACCATAGTGACGACGGACAATCGAGACTTCATAGTTGCAAGCATATTGCAAAGACCTATTTTACTTCAAAGAACGGACGAAGGTACAAAAGAAAAAATAGCAGATAATTCCATTCTCCACTCAAGCAATGAGGATTACATATCTGCCCCGATAAAAGCTCAACTAGAATTGGGATCAGATTTCAAAAGGATAGAAATCCTTGCGGCTCAGGCTTCAAAGCGGCATCTTTCAATCAGAGCTAAGTTCCAAGAGGAGAAGGTGATTTTGAGACAAATTCAAAGGTCACTTGAATACCAGGGGCAACTTCAGAAGGAACTTGACAATGATATTGAACTTTTATTAGCTACAAGTTGTGCAAGCGCAGAGTCATCCGTTGAAAACAAATTGGATGATGATCGTCGTTCGAAATCTGATGAATTGTCTCAAAGAAAACTTGAGAATGAAAGAGTCGTAGCTCAACTTGGACGCACCTTAGAAGAATTCCAGATGAATCATGGCACTCTTTCCAAAGAATTGAATATGGCGAAGTCAGTTGCAGATGTATTGTGGAAGCAATACATCACTATGGAAGGTGCATACCTTGACCCATCTAGCAATGTAAATGGTGGCTTCCATAAAAGTTGTAAATTGTATGGACGAACATCAGATTCTATCTTAAACCACATCATTGGAAGAGGATTTGGTATTGGACTTCAGAGCAGGAAAGGAGTTTTGCGTCAGAGAGTTGGGGGCTATGATATTGACAAAGCAATCATGCAAAGAACAAAGAAAAGGTTTTTGGATCGGGTATCTCATGTGGTTACAATCAGTGTCCATCTATATTGCCCTGTGTTCTGCTTGAGATTTGACCGCACTGGCCGATTCTTTGTTTCCGGTGCAGATGATAATTTGGTGAAAGTTTTTCGAGTTGGAATTGATGTGAATCCTGAATCTAGAGATCGTCAACGTTATCACTCAGAAAATCCAGATTTCTCCTCCCGACGTGGTGCTGTATTAGTGTGCACGCTTCGAGGGCACGCCAGTGTAATCACGGATATTGATGTTAGCTCTGATAATGCACTCCTTGCGACAGCCTCTGAAGATGGCGACGTCCGTATTTGGGGTATGACTGATGGATGTCCAGTTGCCATTCTTCGTGGGCACGAAGGTGGTGCTAATATGGTAAGTGTTATGTACTATGTTGAAAATATTGTTTATATAATCAGAAAATCCACAGCTCAAAACGTGTTGTTATCAAGGTTGCATGGTCTACAATTATTCCGTATCGGTTGACCACAATAGCTGGTGATGGGCTTGCAAGAGTATGGGACGTTAGAATGGCAGCTATAAAGAGGTGTAAACATGTCAGGACGCGAAGAGATTACACAGTGCTACTCGAAGAAAGGCACAATGACATTGATATTGCTGAAATCGTTGATGAGGTAATTATCCCGGCTCTACCTGCACTGCCACAAGACAATACTCAGGATCAACCATATCGTAATGCAGAACAAGGTGGTGCTGATAATGGAGAAATATATGTTCCTCCTTTACCTGTAGGTGCTGAGTTCGGCGTTGGGGCTATAGCAGTAGATGCTAATGGAAATCGAGATGCCGTTGATGGGACATTTGTCGCTAATAGTGATATTGACGAGGGTGTTTCTCTTCTGGCAAGGCTACAGCATGGTGATTTACCGGAAATTTCGCAAGGTGCAGGAACCCGATCGCGAAGAAAAAAGGTAAAAGTTATTTGTTTATCGATGTGTCCTATTGGCGGTCACTTTGCAACTGGTTCAGATGATGGTATCGGGCGAATATGGCTTGACGATACCAATTTTGCTATTAATAAATTGGATAGTCACTTTGATGATGATGTGGATAGTTCTACTATCTCACCACAAGGACTAAATAGTGATTGCTTACAGCGAACACGGTCAAGCTCGCGTGTAACTAGCAATGGTAGGTAACACATATCATGTGATTGTCTTTTGCGTTGCAAATCCAAATATTTATCTAACTTTTTTTCGCCATTATAGCTGCATCAACAACCTCGTTGCTTGCTTCCTTGCACGGTCATCACAATGACATAACTGACGTGAAATACTCAAAGAAAGGGGACAGATTAATCACTGCTAGTCAGAAGGATGGAGTTGTAAGAATATGGTCGTGGGGAACTGAAGTATCTAAAGGATTGGACGGGTCTGTAAAGATAGACCAGATAAGGCAGATTTTCATCCGTATGGAAGTACCACGGCATCTCCAGCAACAAGAATCAAGTACGACAACTCAAAGGTCAGGACCAACGAGCAGGAGGCGAGGATGTAGTGGAACAACTCAAAAGTCAAATATACTCACACAGTGTGACGTAGCAAATTGGACATCAGACGATTCAAAAGTTGTCACTTCTCAAACCTGCGTTGTGAAAGCAACAGACTCTGATATTATACCAGGATCTCACATTCTGTATATTTGGGATAGCAAAACTGGAGATTGTCTAATTGGGCTGCCTGCTGCGCATGACAAACTATGTCCTGTTCTGTTCACTCATCCGTTTGACTCAACTATTCTTGTCTCAGCAGGAGCTGACGGAAGCGCGAAGATTTGGGACCTTGACACTGGAAAATGTACATTCTGTCATCTCAATGTGCACAACTATGGTGCAATAGAAAATCTTGGTGATCGTGGGAAAAGGTGTGGATATCTGGACGGAAGTTTTAGCCGAGATGGGTTACATCTTGTGCTTACTGATGATTCTGGGAGAGTCACAATAATAGATGTTTTAGGTTCTGGGGAGTCAGCTGCTACGGAAGTTTCTCAAAGGGCCGATAATACCAGAGCACCAATTTGGATGCAAGAGCAGTATTTTGCAAATGATTACTACGATCTATTTTATGACGTCAATGGATACTGCATCGAAAGAGGATCCAGACGACCACCACACCTTGCACCTGAAGCTGCAAGGTGTATGCATACAGGCCATGCGTGTGTAGATTCAATCCAAGCGTCATTTTCTGGTTTAGAAGGGGCATTACCACTATGCAATGACGAAGTTAACACAAATCGACGATCTATTCGGCATGAAAGCATAAGTGTTCGAAAGGTAGGCGGGATTTTGGCGCAGAATGTGGTTGGGAAAAGGCATCTTATTGAGGCACGATCTAAGGGTGTTGTTCTTATTGGCAGTTCTTTGAGTGCTGTCCCTTCAATTTCACGAGTCCATTCAGCAATATCGGGAAATACAGCCCTAGCAGGGAGATCGCCTAATAGAGGTGGATCAAGAACGGAGAATATGTCCAACAATTATAGATGGATAGGCTTTGAAGAAATGGAAAGAGAAGACGAAGATGACGATCAAGAGTCTGATGATGATGAGTACGATGAAGGCAATGCAGCGAATGATGTTTTAGACGACGAGCAGGAACAGGAACAGGAACAAGATCATCTAGACGTGGACGATTACCAACCAAGGAGTGGTAGGCGTAGACGAAGGAATCATAACTCGTCCCAGCGTTCTCGAAGGCAGCAGAATAGAAGTAGTTCTCGAAGGCAACAGAATAGAAGTAGTTCTCGCAGACATGTAGATGAGCTTGAAGGAGACCGCCGCATTGAGCCAACAAGGGCGTCTTCACGGCAGTCGTCTCGAAGGAATGATAGTCAATATGTTGACTTGTCTGACGTATCAGATTTTGAAGAAATGCTCAGTGCTAACACTTCTCCTGTTGGTGAATACGCTGCTGATTATACCGAACGTGGTCATATGTATAAGCTTCCTAAGGGTGCTTCGGTGAATCGTAAATGGCTAACACGATTGAATTCCGTGCTTGGATACACTGGATGGAAAACGTATTGCCCGCAGGTTGGGGACAAAGTTGTTTATATTCCTAGAGCACACGCAGAAGTCTTGAAAGCATTCCCAATTTGCGAGTCATCTTCGGGAGCTCCATGGAAGTCTTGGCCAAAGACTAATCCTTGGTCTATGGTGCAATGCGAGGTGAAAAATATAAGGTATCGATTCCCTTTTAGTGGCTATTTTGGAAATAGAGCAAGGTACGTTTTGAACACTTTTAAGTTAACAATAATATGCGTTCATTGCAACTGACATATTGCATTAACAGGGCCCCCATACAAAGTGTCGTTGCTGTCTTGACATTGGAGATTACCGGTATTCCAATTCAAGATAGAGACCGCAGCGTTCCTTGGGCTCAACCAGAATTCATTCCAAAACTACCAACAAGGTCTAGTAGTTCTACCTTTGATGTCACCATTTTTGAGAACGGCGAGTCAGACTTTGTTATACCGCTAGAATTATACAAGTGGAAGATCCAATCTCTCGAAATGGCGATTGAAGGACAAGGAATTGGATCTGGTATTGAACTTACTGATTTCTTTGTGAACCCCGATGCTGAAGATTCGAAATTTGATCCTTTTCTTTGTGAGGTTTATACGATTATTCCTGACGATGAACGTAAAATACACTTTCAGGGCAGCGGCTACAATAAAGTTCATATTAAATATGAAGGAAATGACGAAAGTTTCGCCAATACTTGGGATATTACGGTTCGAGGAAAAGAGGCAAAGTGTCCACTCCCGACCTGTCTAACGAATGCACAAACAAAGGCAATTTTGTCAATTCTAGACTCGCTTGAATCAGACAATCATGTGAAGTCTATTTTTTCTGCACCTGTCGATACAAGATCTTTCGTGGACTATGACCAAATGATTGAAGTACCGATGGACATATCTGTAATGAGGCGAAGGATGGAACAAAGGTACTACACAAATGTTTACAGCGTGCTAGCGGACTTGAAATTGATTAGAGATAATTGCGCTAAGTACAACAAGATGGGCTCGGAAATAACAACTGATGCTCAAACATTGTTCGAAACCTTTCAAGCTTCATTTGAAGCCGAGTTGAGTAGCATCGGATACGAACCGTCTTCAAGGGAGAAAAGCGACGAACTGGATAATGCAATTAGGTCTATTACTAGTCACAGGCGATCTTCGCGGTTGAGAGGGGAACTGCAAAGTGTGGTAGATAGAAATCACCAAGTAATAGCTCTGACCCAAAACCAACCTTCTCGTAGATCTCTAAGAGCTAACCAACGTGAAGTCAGATTATCTGATGGAGTAGACAGTCAAATGGTTTCCAGTCGATCATTAAGGGCGAACAACAGGTCTAGTCGGGAAGGTCAAGAAGCACCAAGAATTCGGATTAACGTGAGGCGAACAAGGCTACAGCAAGAATATATTTCCGAAGAAGGCAGTGGCAACGAAGGAGCAGAAAGCTCAGAAGTTGAAGACGGTATAAATGCGAATCTCAAAGTTCTCGTTGATGGAGTGGAATATGACGAGTGGTCTGGTGGTGACACCGACGACAACGAAGGAGAAGATAATGCTTCCGTTGGTCTCCAAATAAGCAATGTCGCAATGCAATACATGTCAAGTGACGAGGAAGAAGGTGAAGTTGTACGCAAACAAGATTCGTCGGTTAGAAAGAGCCCGCGTATATCTAAAAGAGCATCGAAGCGGACGTTGTCGACAGGATCTGATGAAAATAAAGAGGAGCTGACAAACAGGAGGCAAAGCACAAGACAAGCTAGCAGGCGTCTAGATATCCCTGTCTCAGAAGACGAATCCAGCCAAAGTGAATTTGAGGATACAGAGTTTGCTTCGGAGGAGTATGTCGATCAACAAACAAGGACAACCAAAAGGAAACCGAGCAGCAATCGGTCTGAGTCGAATGATGGTTCTTCCTCGGATGACGAGCTTGTCCCTGTCAAACGACAAACAAAGTCGGTAGGAAGTCATAATCGATCCCAGTCTTCGCGAGAAGCCCGTTCCTTGTCTAGAAGCCAAAATAATACCGAAAATGAAGTTGAATCACTGCAAGAAACATTTGCTAGAAGGACGATAGCACGATCCTCTAATTCTCGCTTTCAAACAGATACGCTGCAGCAAGTGGGTGCGTTGGTTGTTGGGAGGCGCCTTCGTAGATCTACCGCAAGGCTTTCTTCCCTTGAGAACCTACCAACATCATCTTCTACTTCTCCCGGAGCAGCTAGATCGTCTTCTCGCCAAAGGACTAACACTGCAAATTATCACGACTTATCCGAGACAGAAATTGCGGGTGATGAATCAGATTTTCGTGGCGAATCAGACGAAGAAACTGTCGGTGTTGCGAGGCGTAAGCGTCCACGGGCCACAACTTCGCGGAAAGCAGGTAAGAGGATATTATATTTTTAAACTGAGCTTCATGCAAATTATTTTGCATTTGACCTTGAAACTAACTGATTCATCTTGCTGCTAAGATTCGCCAAAGAAAAAGTCCAAAAGGCCAAAACCCGCTGTTGAAGTAAAGCTTCCCCAGCTCGATAAATGGCCAGGTCACATGATCAAGGGTGATATGATGGAAGAAATGTGTCGTACAATCATCGAAAGAGTAGTAAGTACACTTACCACACGACTATAAAATTGCGCTTGATGCAAAATCTAACGACCTCACTCTTTGCTCCAGGAAAATTTTGATGCAGAAGAACTTTTTCGCACTCCAGTAATAGAACAATTTCCCGACGTGGCAAAAAAATACTCTGAGAAAATCTCTCACCCAATAGATTTGAGAACAATACGTGAGGAACGCATGTCCCATTACAGAGTCATTGGCGAGCTTCAAGATGATCTCATTCTTGTGTTCCAAAATTGCTGCACCTTCAACAGAGTTAATTCTCAATACTGGAAGTACGCTGTGTAAGTACTGAAAAAGATGAATGATCCATCATCAGTAATGAAAATTGATTTAATCTACGACTAATTGTTTAATTTGTGTATCAACAGTGAGATATGGGAGAACTTGAACGAGATTTTTATCAGCGCCCTCACAGATTTTGGAATCGACACACCTCGCCGATTTAAGAGATAATTGCCGATGCTAGGGGTTTGGGTCAGCAGGACTTTCGTTGGATGATTAATATGGGATTGTGTCTAGTAATTAATACTAATGCCAAGAAGCATAATATGTTATATCTTTTGTAGATAATGGGTAGACACTGGTAGACGTCACGTCGCACAGCATGTGAATGTCGCATGTTGAATAATACCCATTTTAATGTCTGGTAAATAGCCGTTTACTCCTGATTGCAATGGATTCTTGAGATAAGCTATGTTAATAGCTCGAGTTGGGACGCACGCGCAAAATGTATATTCTAAGACATTTTTAGAATACATATTTTGAGTATAGTCGCACCTAGCAAAAGTGCCCGCAATCGTCCATCCAAAACCA
>Ga0306864_1000974_pt1 | contig 12293 bp, 12 predicted proteins | sample AntRauTorckE5430_FD_190448 | JGI IMG/M metagenome (GOLD analysis project Ga0306864, IMG submission 190448) | Saline lake microbial communities from Rauer Islands, Antarctica - Metagenome Torckler E5 #430 (v2) (version 2) | ecosystem: Environmental > Aquatic > Non-marine Saline and Alkaline >...
CACAGCGCTGAGTTCAAGCACAAGAAAGTTCAGTACGACACCTGCCAATTCAAAATCATTGATAGTGAGGTCACCGGATGGATTTTGATCTGTTATCAGTCGATCTTTGATATCTTGCGGCCATTCGCATTGCCAAACGGTGAAAGGAATGTGTGAAAGTCCAGGTGTCCAGACTCCACCGGTACCCAGCCCGCATGAATCACTGTATCCGATATAATTTGGATAGCCTGATGCTAGTTGTTGTACTGCTGTTGGATTATTTTTCATATAGTGTATGATTGATCTCCAATCTCGCAGATTCGATTTCATGTACTCGTCAATGATAACAAAGTCTGGACTTCCTCTTACAGCCATTTGCATTGGTGAGAATAGTCCTGCTCCCCCTGGCATGCCGATTGATGCATTCTGTAATTTGCCTGATAGTTCCAGGAATCGTTTCAGCAGGACAATGCGGAGGGCGATAACTTTCTTTATCAATTTGATGATTTTATCACATTTTTCTGCAGGCAGCTGCATGGTATAAATTATTCCATCGAAAATCCAACCTAATATTTCTTTTTTAAATTCCCATTTGCCGTCGCCTTTGTCGATTTTATTTTCCGCAATCGAATCCCCACCGGGGTGCTGAGTCATCTCCACCGGTGGGAAGACAGAGTGTACACCGTGCAACATGGCTCTTGAAACATGGAGCAAGTGTGCGGGAGTGATGTTATTTGTGACACCTATGAAATCATCAACGAAGACCTCTTGTAAAGTTATCTCTCCCGCGGTGGGAGGATCCTCCAAGGGTTCAACGTCGGGCATCATTTTGTGTTCAAATTTATGAGGGGGTAGTTCCACCTTGGAATGTATGAGATCGCAAATGACGTCTCTGGCTGTCTCTGACGCTGCGCAGAAAAAAGGTGGTGATTCGCACCATCCCATTTGTAGGCTTGTTGGTACTACAATTTCGATGTCATCGATATCGATTGTTTTGTCAACTGAGGGGAGGACGTAGGAAAAATTCCATGCGGCTTCCTTACTCACGACCAATCTCCAAAATCCATCTTTAATATCCAATTTGCAAAATTTGAAAGGAAACAGTGGATTGTAGTTCTCATTCATTGTTGCTATGATTCGCTTGAGGCAATTGCCTAATTGGACCATTGACTGTTGTGGTGCTAGCTTTGTTGTTGCTTCGTTAACTGATGGAGAGACCTTTCCCTCGCAAAATAAGTTAAATGACAGGTCAAGAATGACTCTGAATGATTTACTTTTGTGCGGGATGCAAGCAGCCGGAGAGAGCTTAAGCTCTTCTGGGATATCGTCTTTTATGTCCCCCCAGCGCACAATTTTTGCATGTCCATTTCGTACTTTGTCTCGGGCCTCGGAGATGAGGGCTTGCCGTGCCAATTTACCTTGTGCTGAATTGTGTGGGACATGGAGTAGTGCTTTTATGATGTGTTCTTCCGTCCATGGGGTGCCGCAGTCGAGTATGAACCAACGGATGAGAGAGTCTTTGAAGGCTCGGCGAGGAGACAGGACGAATGGAAAGACTTCTATCCGGATGCTGCGGAAAGCATGCCAAGGAGGATGCCGGAGCCACTAGGGAATCCGGTAATTATCAAATGCTATGTTGATGCTAATCATGCAGGGAATCTTGTGAATAGGAGGTCACACACAGGTATTATCATTTATATTAACAATGCGCCAATCATTTGGTTCAGCAAACGGCAGAACACAGTGGAGTCTTCCAGTTTTGGATCTGAGTTTGTTGCTTTAAGGATTGCGACGGAAATGATAGAGGCTCTGCGGTACAAGTTGAGAACGTTTGGAGTGGTGATTGATGGTCCAGCAGATGTATTCTGCGACAACAAGTCAGTGGTAACGAATTCTAGTGTACCTGCATCGGTTTTGAATAAGAGACACAATGCAATCTGTTATCACCGCGTGAGAGAGGCTCAAGCTGCTGGTATCATTAGGGTAGGTTGGATCCCAGGTGAATTTAACTTGGCCGATTTATTTACAAAAACTACGATGCCAGGCAATGCAAGGAATGGAATGGTTGAGAATATCTTCTGCAATCAGGCTGCTATTCTTCCAGTAGCGAAGAAAGTAGTTACGTAGGTCCCCTCGTGGTCGACACGAGCAAGGACCTCCCACACTATCGAGAATAGCGTTAAAGTGGGTTGTTCGGAGGCTTTTAGGCAGGCAATGGCATACAAATCGGTTATCTCTGGGAGAGCTTATCGGTTTGCGGGGAGTAATTAAATATGACTGTGGACGGCAATCCCTAAAGGGTTACGGATTGGTCTACGGCTCTGGAGTTGGCTCCAGAGACTTAGAAGATTACGGAATGAGAGGTCACCATCTCTCATAAGTTTTACTACACACGTAACTATCTAAACATACACTATCTACTTTATTATCGGAACTATAGTAAGTACATTAGGAATATAACCGGTGACAGTTATATCAAACGATTACTCTCTTTAACAATAGCTCGTTTTGTGCACGTACTGCCATGCATCCCAGAGCAACTTTAAATCTTTTTGTCAGTCGTGAAGAAAGGAAGAAATTTGAGAAAGTGCGCCAAAATGGGGCAATTGTAAATTCAAATCCCTCCTCCTCGTTCCCAACTGACATGAATTCACTCACGCAATGCACAACAACATCGACATTTTGGAATAGAACTTCCTTCCATCTTTGTACCTATCTGCATGATGCTGATCATTGATGAGGAACTTGCACGCCTTATTGATGTTCATCAACATATTAATTTGATACCAGAAAATATTCATAAGACATGACTTCGTATGTTATGTTCCGGTTCATTATGTGTATGTTCTCTCGTTTGATTCCTTTTTCTGTCACTCCGGCACACCACAATTGAAATTTCAATTTGTTCCTATGTGCAACACGAGGTGCAGTAGAAATTAGAAATGTTGGTATATTATCTACGCAGATTCTTGGCACAGTCTAACTAGCCGTTATACCATTCATTATCGCTAATAATAGATGAAGATTGATTCAATGGTTTCAATAGTAGTTCTTTTATTCATTACTCATCAAGCAATAGAATTGTTCACTGACAACAGCTGACAAGAAATCGTGGGCGACATTAGTTTATTTTAATTGATTCCTTAACGCAAAGCCTAAACATTTGTCACTTAGTACTAGAGGTCGGAGTATATGATTCAAGAATATAGTGCAAACTATATCATAGGTGAGTTGTCGCAAGCACTTTTTGTACTCGAAGTCTATCAACTCCAACATCTCTTTTCTGTCTTTCTCAGATCAAGTCTCATAATGTTTTCACCAAGAAACTTTGGAAGAAGAAAAGATCGATCAACCAATCATCACCTGAGCAGTACCTTTGCAGGACCCTCTTCTTCTATCATCACCTCTGACGCATACGGCTCTGCCAGCACAAATTCGTTCTCCACAATGAAAGTAAACAAGCAAGATCCAACCTCCCCAAGATCAATGGACTTTCAACCTTATAGCGACTGGAACATTCCCTCTAAAGCAGGATGTACTTCTGGACTATGGCAGTTTGTTCAATTTGATACAAAGTCTGTCCCGTCACCAACGCCACCTCCTAACCCTCCGAACATCATACGGCAAGTCCTAAAGTTCCCAAAGAAGGCTCGCAATCAGTTCTGAGTTGGAGATTGCGAACAAGAAACTCGTGCTCCTCTATCTTCAATGTGTTGTAATATCCAGTCAAAGCAAGATATTCCCAATGGTCGGACCCCTAAAGTTCAAGAGCCAAAGAGAAAATTTCTGAATGGAAAGCTAAGGAACCTGTTTTCAAGACCTTGGAGTAACTGGTGTGCCAAGTTTGAGATCTGCCCAAAGACTAAACTACTCCATGCTCACGCATATGTTGAGTTTAGACCACGACCTAGGGATTTGAGACCAAGGTTCTAGAAACTTGCTTCGCTCCTAGGCAAGGTTTGCCCCAATGACATCAAGACTCCAAAGAGATGCAGTCCCAAGCAGAGACTCTGTGCTGTCAATTATGTGTTGAAACCTGATACAAGTATCGATGTTCCTGTTTATGTGTGTCCACATAATTCATTTGATATGAAGTTCAATCCTGAACTTTGGAATCAAAGACCGGAGAAGAAGGGGGACGGAGGCAAAGAGTCCGAGGCCATGAGAGTTCACATTGAGAGTAAACCTATGGGTTGGACGTGGGAACAGATTGTTCACGAGTCCGAAGAGAGCAAGTCTCTTTTGCATACTTGTTCTTGGGGATCCAAGTACCACAATTAGGGCAGAAAGCAAAGGGGGCGCGGGGGCGCGCCCCCCAAATCCGAAGTCTCAATGGACTTCAATCTTGTAGCTAATAACCTGCTGAGATCTACTTTTGTTAGCACTTTTATACGTAGGCGTTAAAAAGTGCTAACAAAAACTAAAGGGTCCGGACCCTTTTTCCTCCCGCGTAGACATTTCCAACCATGTCGTAGTGAGTTTTTAATTCCTACGTAAAATCCATGCGAGAGTTCACGTAGATGCCCTGTACGGTGCAGGAGGAACTGGTAAGACCACTACCACAATGGATTGGGACAAGGGTAATGATGAGGCGTTGAATGAGCGTTACTACAGGCGTAACACTGAAGATGGTAACTTTTGGGGTGGCGGTCGTACCGCTTATAGGGGACAAAAGATTATCCATTTTGAAGAGTTTAGTGGGAACGAGCCTTTTCATAAGATTAAGGAGGTTATGGACATTGGTAAACCTGGCTGTTCGGTAAACATTAAGGGTTCAGGTACTGAACTGAATCATGAGACAGTTATTCTAACGTCTAATATTCACCCTGCGGGATGGTATCGTAAGATGTGGAGGGACGATCCAAAGCAGTTCCACCCCTTCTGGAGAAGGGTCACGGAGGTAAGGTTTTATCCAGCCATGCGTAAGGACAGGGAGCATAACAGGCCAGATGTTGATAATCCTCCAGAGTATGTGGACCAGACTGAAGAATGGAAGACCTTTCAGGGTGATTACTCCCAAGCAGTCGAGCATGCTGATTTGTATCGGCCATTAGCGGTGTACGATAGTATGCTTATCGACCCACAGGTTCCAAGGTGGGAGAGGTAAATTAAGTCTTCTTTTTTTTCTTTTTTGCGTGAACTCCTCTTTTAGGCCATAAAGGCCAAAGAGATTCCTCGAATGTTCCCAGAGGGATACAAACAATACATCTACCGATACGCTTGTGTGATAAATTGGGCTGTTGTGTGTGTGTGTGTTTTAAAAGTTTGGGTGTAAGTGTCCCAATTGGGATCGGGGAACGTGGCGGGGTCCAGAGGTGGACCGGACCACCACGGGGTTCTGGAGGTCCTGGCGGGGCCCACAGCGGCGTTGCTACGCAACCTATTATTTAATTTAATTAATATTTATTTTTAACTTAAATACCTACCAGTAGAAAAAGGAGTACTATAGATATCTTTTTTTCTCTTGTTCTTATAAGGTGTGTGAAATCCCGATGATTTTTTCCTTTTGTCGGCAGGTTTGCGGCCAGGAGCACGAGTGTGAGATTTGTTTTGACCAACATGTTGAGGAAGGAATAAAAAGCCCCGGGTTGCATACACTTTTAGTCTTGTGGGATTAGATACCCGAGATGGGAATGAGTATTGGATCTTGTGGGATTGATGTGTCAACATGACCCGTCATGGGAATGACTATTCGATCCCATATGATTGAATTTATCAGACTTTGATGACCAGTCATCATTGCAAAAGTAAAGGAATCTTTTGTTACAACAACGGGCCTCAAGTAGATATCGTCTTGCGTTGTTGGAAACAACGTGAGCAAAGCTCTGCTTATCTTAGCTTGATCAGTCACTGATTTGTTAACACTAAAGGCATTAGTAGTAGTACTGGTTTCTTGTCTTGTACTGGTATCATCTTCAATGGCTTCATCTTGGAACATGTAAGTGAGGAATGAACTGTCGACCGAAAGGTCATCTTGGACTTGTTGAACTTGCATCATGATAATTTATGAGAGATACAATATGGTTGTTGTAACAAAAGATTCCTTTACTTTTGCAATGATGACTGGTCATCAAAGTCTGATAAATTCAATCATATGGGATCGAATAGTCATTCCCATGACGGGTCATGTTGACACATCAATCCCACAAGATCCAATAGTCATTCCCATCTCGGGTATCTAATCCCACAAGACTAAAAGTGTATGCAACCCGGGGGCTTTTTTTCCTTCCTCAACATGTTGGTCTTCAATGAGGTCATAAAAAACAAAATGGCAGTAATCTTTACTGAAATCATCCAACCACCTACAACTGTGAGGACAATGGCATCGAAGGATCCAATGGATCTGCAAAGCAGATGGTACCACCAGTTCTTCTCCTTTGATGTATCACTCTGTATGATCAATCACAGTGCATCGAAACCCGATCACACTCATGTCTATGTATGGAACTACAAAGATCTCCAGATAGGATTGAAACATCTATTTGAATTTGGCATGTGTAGCCTTGAGGCTTACAATTCCCTTGATTCTTTACTGGGTATGCTACACAATGGAATCTACCTTGATGCGCATTACATGATGCCATCTCTCATTCATTCGGAAAGGATTATGAATATAATCTATTACTTGGATTTACTGGAGCCAAGTCGTGTGGTACCAAAAGAAACCTTTATGGGAGCAATGATCGAACACAGAGTGGCCAATGGATTGGATGCAGATGGCGAGAAGATTGATGCTCCCTTTGAGGATCTAATCCCCAACTTGACCATCGATTGCGAACAAGAAACTCGTGCTCCTCTATCTTCAATGTGTTGCAATATCGAGTCAAAGCAAGATATTCCCAATGGTCGGACCCCTAAAGTTCAAGAGCCAAAGAGAAAATTTCTGAATGGAAAGCTAAGGAACCTGTTGACACGGAAAATGAGCAACCGCCGTATCCCCAACTTGACCATCGCTACAACTTTGAGTTCTTCCACAGAACCACTTTCTGATGATGATGACTCGATATGGAATGCGATGCAGTCACAGCAAACAAATATCGCGAAAAATTTGTCCATCAAGTATTCAAGGCGATCTGAGATATCTGATGGCTCTGCGACAGCACAAATCTCAGCCGCTGACATTATGAAAAGGGCGCTGCGTCCAAATAGCACTCATGTTAATGTGTCATATTGGACTGAACGTAACCTCAGGCCATATATGGAGGACAGGGTTTTGATTGATAGAGTTGGATATACTCTGCCGGTGTTCATATCAGAGATCAGTGAAGAGATAAGCATTCCAGCCTTGGTGAACGGATTAGACGAGATCGACGAACTAGTCTCTACAGGCCCAATTCATATAGATTCTATATCTTTCGGTCAAAACCCAATCAGTTTATATAGCGTGTTTGATGGCCACGCGGGTGCCCTCGCTTCTCAGTTTTGTTCGGATTGGTTCTCTTCATATTTGGTTAAACAGCCCCTGTTCCATACAAATCTTCCAAAAGCTTTGGAATCCACCTTCAAAAGCATTGATAGAGATTTCATGTCAACTGGTAATCGAGATGGAACCACAGCTTGTGTATGTGTTGTAATTGGTGGAAAGCGCGTAATATGCGCAAATGCTGGTGATTCGAGAGCCATTATCGTGAAGAATGATGGTTCTTTTGTTCCTCTTTCAACGGATCACAAACCTGGAAAGGAAAAGGAAGCTAGACGAATTTTGGATTTGGGGGGCAAAATTTTGTTTAACGGAAGTTGGAGAGTTGAAGGGTTAGTACAAAAGAATTTGATTGATTTCGTTCTCAGTTGAGATGTGCTGAAAATCTAACTGTCATATGACTTCTAAATCACATAGGAAATTGGCAGTATCAAGGGCTATCGGGGATATGTCTCTCAAACCTTACGTTACAAGCACTCCGGATGTTATTGACCATGAGCTCAAATCTAACGATTCGTTCCTTGTTGTTGCGTCAGATGGGATTTGGGTAAGTATATGGATTGTTTCGTAGCAACTTTTACATTCATGTGTAAGAACTGATTTTATCTCGTATGTTCTAGGATGTTCTTGAAAACGACCAAGTTGCTACAAGTACACTATCCTACTGCTGCAGCCAAAGGAACAAAGAATTGCAAGTAGACGTAAGCAACCTGAAGCACGGAGCTAGACGTTTGTGCGAACGCGCAAGGTAAGCCTTAAGTAGTATGCAGCTCCATTTTCAATCGAACCAATCTTTGTCTAACAAAGGTTGTTTATCTGACTGTTCTAATTGACTCAGACATTTAGGATCCGGTGATAACTTGTCGGTCATCATTGTTGACTTGCAGAATTAATTGATATCTCGTGTAAGCAATTCAGATGCTTCGAAATCATACATGATTGATTAATTACAGAATAATGAAAAGTCACTCTGTGTGCAAATGGAACTTCGTATTACAAGACATAGTCATGGTTTCCCTTAAAATACGGATTACATCATCTATTAGTCTACATTTCCTATAACCACTTTTATTTTGGATACACTCAAGCGAACGCCTTGAGGTTTTGCCCGGCATCCGGCATCTTTCGTTTCTTGCGAGCCTTTTTGTTAGCATCTGAATCTTCTTTGCCCGTATTGAGCTTTTGCCCTTGGTTGACTGCTGACCTCAGCACAATCATTTTTTCTTCCCAAGACATTTGCGTGACTTTTGAACTCATTTCTTCTTGTACATCATACATAGACTGATAAGCAGTAATGAGCGAGTCTACCTCAATACACGCACTAGCATTTACAAGTTTCCTCGTTTGTTGCGTTTGCCAAATAGAATTATCCAGTGGACAATTAAGGCGGAGGAAACAAGTGTAAATATCTCCAAAAAGGTCTTGTGCTTCTTGATTCTTACTATCATTTCCCCCTATAGCTTCTACCAATATTCGGCATAATGCAGCATTTGATAACTTTTTTGCGAACGACACAAGACCGACTGACGAGAGGATTAAATTGTCCTTACAGTGAGACTCTTGGTACCGATCGCCAAGAGCATTCACTTCCGATCTTAAAGAGATGTCATAAAAAGATGGTAGATCCCTAGGTGCTGACTGGATCCATTTGATGAAAGTTTCTAATTTGTCATGCATTTTACACAAGTTCATAGTTTCAATGTAAGCAGCAATGTACTTGCATCGCAAACGATCAAATTTCCTCGCCGATTCATTGATTCTTTCGAAAGGCGTCGGCGATGTAGGCGTGGTAACCCAAACATCAACAAGTTGTGATCTACCGATAGTATGATTAATACATGCAAAGTTAGAAAGTTCCGATCAAAAATATAGCAGTCAGAAAGTAATAGCTCACCTTTTTTTGTCAAATAGACCGCTGATAACCAATTCGGCGCTCTTGACCCACGATCCATTCTGTAATCCATGAATGAGACAACTTTTTTCTTCAGGTATAGGGCTCCCATTTTTATTCGCGGCACCCTGCGGATCATTCAGCACTGGAGCCCAAAGAAGAGCTTGAGCATGACGATATACGCTGCGATGGAAATGAGAAGATTCGTTGCGACATGAAGCCAAACCCTCCACTATATCGACGATTACATTCCATAATCGACCGTTCGATGACCTATCAGACTCATTTTCTTGTATTTAAACCAGTATTTTTCAGTTATCCTCAATGCTTCAGCAATGCTTCTATCAAGATCTTTAGCCACAACCTTTATTGCAGCGATCAATACTTTTAATCTGGTGGCATGGACGCGGTATTTGAGTTCAACGAGACCGTGCGAGCTTCCACCGCCCTGAAATTCAAGGGAATTGCCACCGTCCTCCTCAAAGACCTTTGCCTCTACTAATGCGGTATAATAGCTGTGGAGTGCTTGGTGCATGAACTTTTCATATAATCTCTTAGCATCATCTTCAAAAGTTTCATGTCTTAAAGAGTTTGCGATTTTCTCACAGCACTTACCAACCATAAAGAGAGATTCCCAGGTTGCAGGGCAGTTATTACTATCATCATTCACAGAGAAACGCAGAGAATCTACGCTTGCTTGAAAAAGTTTTAAAGCCATCACAGCGGTCCGACGTTTTTCAAACATCGTCTGTCGATGAGCACTAAATGAAATAGCATCAAATTCTGCAGTGCCAAAGGTTTCGGCAATATGAGAATAAATACTGTCCTCACGACCTGCTGCTTCCTTACGCTTCGATAGAAACATTGCCATACGATAGCAGCGATATCGCATCAATCTTAAAGCTGAAACGAAGCACGAACCTATCTTTTGCACATTCAACAGTGATTTATTGTCGTACGTGTTCTCTTCGATGGTGGATCGTTGAAGTGAGCGATTCAATGCTTCTAAACTATTTGCATTGCAAAATTGATGCTGCATATACATGGATAGCTCATGGCCATCATTTTCTTTGTGTCTTGCCTTCAAAGTCGATTTAACGAAAACGCGTCTCTGGTACTGAAGTAATTTGGATGCGTATAGTGGTCTATGCCGTACACGGTTCCATACTTTCCTTTCTTCTCTTATATCATGAGGAGGTGAAAAATTGCCAAATGTAAATCCCCGTTCAGCAGGGATGAGACGATCTAAAATTAGATTCAACTTAGCTGATATACACAAGCCAGCGCGAAACCACTTGTTCTCATTCGATGCATCATATCGAAGCGCATTGATTATGGCACATAATTGTTTTTCGACGGCAATTTCGGCTATCGCAGCGGCCTTCCGTTCCGACGCTGTTCGATCACTTCCAGAATATTGGACTCCACTAGATTCAGAGTTGGACCCGATTCTTGGCAGAGGGCTATCTACGAGATACTGCCAAATACCCTTTTGAACAATTTGAATCTGAGATTCCACACCCTCAGACAGCTCTATCCGTTCATGGCCTACGGAACATTCATTGATAAGCCAGGATGGCAAGCCAGGCGGAACAGTATCAATATCCTCGCCAATCATGATGTTATCCACATCTTCCCTAGATACACAGAATGTCAACTCGTCTCTATTACCAAAGATAAAACTTTTAATGGCATGTATCCCTTCATCTTCAATTTCTTTGGGAAGAGCCGATCTAATACAATCAAAAACTTCGATTGGCACTGGTACTACTTTCCGGCTATTCAAGGCTGAGCGCATCACGCATCGATACATTCTTATAGCAGAGCTTCGGTGGACTCCAACCGGAAATAGTAAAGGCTATGGTCAGAGGATCCTGGATGCAGAGGAGGGACTACCGAATCCTTTGCAAGTTGGGTCATCAAATGCGACGATGTCAAACTAACCCCATGCAAACATCTATAACATCTGAGGAGTAAAAGATCCAGCTGGGCACCTGCACATCGAAAACCAAAAGGAAATTCTTTTTCCCAAATAGCCACGTGTCGAGGGCACGTCTCATTTTGACTGAATTCAACAAGAACAAAATCAGCGATTTGCGATAATACCCTAGCAACGATCATCGTTTGATATAACTGTCACCGGTTATATTCCTAATGTACTTACTATAGTTCCGATAATAAAGTAGATAGTGTATGTTTAGATAGTTACGTGTGTAGTAAAACTTATAAGAGATGGTGATCTCTCATTCCGTAATCTTCTAAGTCTCTGGAGCCAACTCCAGAGCCGTAGACCAATCCGTAACCCTTTAGGGATTGCCGTCCACAGTCATATTTAATCACTCCCCTCAAACCGATAAGCTCTCCCAGAGATAACCGATTTGTATGCCATTGCCTGCCTAAAAACCTCCGAACAACCCACTTTAACGCTATTCTCGATAGTGTGGGAGGTACTTACTCGTGTCGACCACGAGGGGACCTACGTAACTACTTTCTTCGCTACCGGAAGAACAGCAGCCTGATTGCAGAAGATATTCTCAACCATTCCATTCCTTGCATTGCCTGGCATCGTAGTTTTTGTAAATAAGTCGGCCAAGTTAAATTCACCTGGGATCCAACCTACCCTAATGATACCAGCAGCTTGAGCCTCTCTCACGCGGTGATAACAGATTGCATTGTGTCTCTTATTCAAAACAGATGCAGGTACACTAGAATTCGTCACCACTGACTTGTTGTCGCAGAATACATCTGCTGGACCATCAATCACCACTCCAAACGTTCTCAATTTGTACCGCAGAGCCTCTATCATTTCCGTCGCAATCCTTAAAGCAACAAACTCAGATCCAAAACTGGAAGACTCCACTGTGTTCTGCCGTTTACTGAACCAAATGATTGGCGCATTGTTAATATAAATGATAATACCTGTGTGTGACCTCCTATTCACAAGATTCCCTGCATGATTAGCATCAACATAGCATTTGATAATTACCGGATTCCCTAGTGGCT
>Ga0306864_1000975_pt1 | contig 12285 bp, 13 predicted proteins | sample AntRauTorckE5430_FD_190448 | JGI IMG/M metagenome (GOLD analysis project Ga0306864, IMG submission 190448) | Saline lake microbial communities from Rauer Islands, Antarctica - Metagenome Torckler E5 #430 (v2) (version 2) | ecosystem: Environmental > Aquatic > Non-marine Saline and Alkaline >...
AGTACATCCTGAGGATATGGAGAATACATTATTCTCTACAACAATAGAAAGAAACCGTCCAAGATGAAGAGGAATAAGTAGAGTAAACTAAATACGATAAATTCGATTCGATTCACCAAATTGTTGAGTCTTGACGATGATGAGGAAGAGGGACACTTTAAATGACGAGACAATTCATCTTCATCTTATTAAAACCTATGAGCGAAGATCCCTTTACAATGCCCTATTAGAAGTAAAGTTATACACCAAACTGTAGGAGAAAATCCTGTAATCCATTCCTTTTAGAACGTCCATCTGACTGAAATCAATTCAGCATCGCATTGTTTTGTACCTGATCCACTCATGCCTATATCCATATTGGACATTGAACATTGAACGTTGTACATTCAACTGAATGCACCGCAATCATAATATCAATATCAATCTCAAGATCAAACTCAATGAATCATCAAACTACAATATTTTCCGAAACCTTGGGCTCATCTTCCTCCGGCACAGCCTGATATTCCCCTCCCCCACCTTTAATCTCCCCACTGGTCGTAAACCTGCTCTGAAGAATATAAAGCATCAGCGCTAGAATGACCACCTCACTCCAATGTTTCAAGCACATGTATGTATCCCAAAGCGGATGACTGAACACCTCTTGCACAGTCCCATTCTTGTGCCAATAAAAGATCAGCATCCCAGCAAAGATCGCTTCGATGAATGCTCTAGTGAAGAAAAATAAGTTTCCAGTGACAGTGATCCATACGATCCGTTTGACTTGTGATTCGGTGGAGACCTGATTGATGGCCCCGAGCGTCTGGAGGACTGTTCGAAATTTATGCGAAAAGATGGTAATTTCCACCACGCAAATGATGGATACTGTGGACAACAATATGGAATTGAGCAAAATCATTCCTTCGGATGAGTAGGCTCTTAATAAGAAGAGTGCAGCAGAGATGAGTTCTATCACGATCAAGAAGCCGACGATATTGAGGAAGGTGGTCATGGGCCTGGATCGCTGTGTTCCCGGTTGAAAGTATTTTTTAAGAATATCGGCCCAGTAAACGAGAATGAGGATGAAGATTGAAAACAATGATAGAGAGCCAGCGGTAAGAATTTCTTCAGAGAGAAAACCACCGATCCAGCTGGGGTGATATTTATCAAAGGCCATGACAGCGTGTGGTACGTAGGATGGTTCGAGGAGTGAATTTGGGATGAGGAACCAGATGGCTCGGAAGAAGCTTGTGATGAGTATAAGGCTGTAGAACGCAGTGACAACGTTTGTTTCGGCGCCTCCTTGTTGCCGACTCCATGCCATGCTTTATTAGTAAGTAGTGTGGTGTAGTTTAGTGTAGTAAGTAGTGTAGTTGGGAGTTGGCAGACGACGCACAATGGACAACGCACAGTGGAACATGTAAAGTGAAAGAAAGAAAGAGATGATGAGAGTCAAGATAATAGATATTAGATATCAGTGCATAAAGTATGGAAAAGGGACGCGAGAAGTAAAGACACATGAATACAATCGTTGTCCCATAAAAAAAGATGAGGTAATCCAACGACTGATCTTTCCTTCATGCGAACATATTTCGCTAGCATCATCGATAACCTCCATAATTATCATCATCCTTGGGAAACTTACCGTTGAGCTGCTATTACACCAATAATAAAAAATGCAATACCCAACACAAAATCAAGTGTGTACTCGACTTGTGTCTCATCTCTCAAAAGAGGGACGTCAAGTGTGTCCGTCCCGTTACCCATTACTTAGCGAAGCAGATTGGCTGAAGCTTTTGCTGCTCTACAGGTATAGGTACTGTTACGAGCTCTGGTACAAGTAAGTTACGATAGGGTTGATGTTTGATGGTTGATGGTTGATGGTCGATGGGGCTGTTTCAGATGCTTCGCGCTCCGCTCCCCTTCATTTTCCGGGTAGTTTGGCGCATGCTCGATGGCCGATGGCCCATTTCATTGCCACTTTCACTTGAACGGCTCTCGTTTTTCATCTTTTCGTCGGTTATGCGAACCATTTTTCAGAATAGCCTCAACTAATAGCTAAATATTAAATATCAAACAGCCTAGAAATGTTGGCGCGAAATAATGCCGCCGTTCCGACACAAGAGCAAATTTCGGTGAAAGTGAAAGAGTGCCGAGAGGGAGGAGGCAAATTCAACACAAAACACTTTTCATCACGACGACGGATCATTTTTGTTATCCGTCCACCGTCATATATTAATAATAAAATCATAGTCGCAGCCGCAACCACAACCGTAGCAGCGCAGCCCGAAACCTCGACCGCCATCACCAACCAGTACTTCAACCACTAAACAAAACTGAATACTAAATATGTCAGGAATCGCACAAGGACGCTTAAAGGAGGAGAGAAAGAACTGGAGAAGAGACCACCCTTTTGGATTCTACGCTAGACCTGCCTCCAGCTCCGATGGATCCATGAACCTCATGATTTGGGATACAGGGATTCCCGGTAAGGAAGGATCTGATTGGGAAGGAGGAGTGTATAAAGTTCGCATGGAGTTTAGCGAAGAGTATCCCAGTAAACCCCCAAAGTGTAAATTTGTGCCTCCCCTCTTTCAGTAAGTCATGAGTCACCATTAGGGAGCTATAGTATCATTTGTAGATTGCAATCTCTCACTCCACCATGCTTCCTAATCTTATCTTACCTTATTCTTCGTTCCATAGTCCGAACGTTTACCCATCCGGAACCATCTGTTTGTCAATCCTAAACGAGGAAGAAGGATGGCGTCCCGCGATCACTGTGAAACAGATGGTACTGGGCATCCAAGATTTGTTGGATAGTCCCAATATCCACAGTCCAGCACAGTCTGAAGCTTACAATTTATTAGTCAATGATAAAACTGAATATAAGAGGAGGGTCAAATTGGAGGCAGCCAAGTATACTCCTTAGTCATAGAACACGTTATTTCAAGAGACACAGGACGCAGGGGAGATAGAGAGGTGATGATGCAACATGCATGAGAAACGATGATGGAAAGGAATAGTGGATTAGAATAAGAACAGATTTAAAGAGGAAAGTGTCATGTCTGTATGAATAGCTGTGATGTAGAATGATGAATATTCATTTATGAATGACAGCGGGAACGTAGCGATTGCGGCATTGGCTCGTCTCATAATTTCAAAACATACGCAGTATTCTAAAAAAGTGGTGCAATGTTGCATAACGGGATATTTGTACTATTATTTTTGATCATTTTTCAGTGGAGTTCTTTCTGATGTGCGCACTATAATGGATGTCTCTCACAACAGCATTGTTATCCAATCTATTCATCACATTCGTATCATATATTATTATATAATACAATTATAGTCGCAGCCGCAACCACAACCGTCGTTCGTAGTAGTGCAGCCCTAATTTTCGACAGCCATCCGCCATGACCAGTAACTCAACTACTAAACAAAACTAACAACTAAATATGTCAGGAATCGCACAAGGACGCCTAAAGGAAGAGAGAAAGAACTGGAGAAGAGACCACCCTTTCGGATTCTACGCTAGACCTGCCTCCCGCTCCGATGGATCCATGAACCTCATGATTTGGGAAACAGGGATTCCCGGTAAGGAAGGATCTGATTGGGAGGGAGGAGTGTATAATGTTCGCATGGAGTTTAGCGAGGAGTATCCCAGTAAACCCCCAAAGTGTAAATTTGCGGCTGACTTCTTTCAGTAAGTCATGAGCCATGAGTCACCATTAGGAAGCTATAGTATCATTTGTAGATTGCCACCTCTCACCTCCCCATTTTTCCTAATCTTATTCATCCTTCGTTCCACAGTCCGAACGTTTACCCATCCGGAACCATCTGTTTGTCAATTCTAAACGAGGAAGAAGGATGGCGTCCCGCGATCACTGTCAAACAACTGGTACTGGGTATCCAAGATTTGTTGGATAGTCCCAATATCCACAGTCCAGCACAGTCTGGAGCTTACAGCTTATTGATCAATAATAAAACTGAATATAAGAGGAGGGTCAAATTGGAGGCAGCCAAGTATACTCCTTAGTCACGAAGCACGTTACGCAGGACGCAGGGGAGATAGAGAGGTGATGATGCAACATGCATGAGAACCGAGGACGGAAAGGAGTAGAGGATTGGAATACGAACAGATGGAAAGAGTAAAGTGTCATGTCTGTATGAACAGCTGTGATGTAGAATGATGAACATTCATTTATGAATGACAGTGGGAACGTAGCGATGGCGGCATTGGCTCGTCTCGTAATTTCAAAACTTATGCAGTATACTGTAAAGTGGTGCAATGTTGCAAAACGGGATGTTTGTACTATTATTTCTGATCATATTTCAGTAGAGTTCTTCTTTCTGCTGTGCGCACTATTGGATATGTGCAATATTAATCTTGGAATTTCTTTCCCCCGTCTTCCCCATAATATTCGTAATATCGTTCTCCACCCCTGGAGATTGACGGATTAATAATGGCATTGGTCTGCGAAAATTTCCCCTTTCTCTTGAATTGGCGTCCTCGGTTTCCGACAAATCTTCACCTCTATAGTTCATTTGTCCGAGGGCTTCGTCAATGTGAGCTTTGCATACTTGCTGTTGGTTTTGTGAAGGTATGAGATGATGATGATGATGTTGATACGGCTCGTATTCCTCTGCACCCTCAGCACTGACAGGCAATTCAATACTCGGCTGTGCAAAACCCGCATCAGTTCGAGATGGTGCTGGGAAGTACGAACATTGGCTATTTCTATCGTAATATGACGAATCTTGATTTGTTACATGGTGCTCTCGTCGATGATTGCTTGTTGTGGAAGATGTATATGCATTCTGAGACGGAGAAGAAGCGCGATGGTTTGTAAAACCGTGAGGATGATCTCGCGAAGGGGATGGCGCTGTTGCTGATGATATCCCGCAAGAGGATGGGCTTTGACCGTGCATTTGTTGAAGTATGTGTGCAACTTGACGACGTGAAGCGTTCAGACGACTTGTACCACTCGTCATTTCATATGTAGTTTGATAATGTAATCGTAGTGGAAGACGAGCCGGTGATCGTCCTAAGCATGGCAGCGGCTCGATACCATAATGCATATGATCGGATTGCTCTTGAGATTCACTGCCTGGGCTTGAATTTGTGCCAATGCCTAGAGGCGACGTTCAAGGCGCAGGTGGAGAAGCCTCTTGCGTCTTTATTTGATCAATCAGTCTTTCCACATCATTCAAATGATATACATTACTATGGACATTTGCCTGGCCTGCATAGTATTGCTTTATAATATTCATCTTCTTCAGCATTGGAGCATCTTCTCTGAGGGCCTGACCTGTTTTCTTCATTGCCTCTGCTCTTGATATGCAATTCCATAATTCAGTCTTTGGCTGTGAGCGGAGAAAGCGACCTGGTGGATTCTTCTCTTTTAATTCTTCTATAATAATATTAATAATCTCCTTCTTTCTTGCAGGTTTGCTTTGAAAATATTCCATTCTGTAACTTCGAACGAGGTTGCGATAGTGCATGTTTCCTGGATGTCGATTCGCTCCGGCTCCACGCCCAGATAATATGTCGTGCGGATGAGGAGTGATTATACCAGAATTATTTACAGCATGTTCAGTGGGGTTGGAGATTGGATCAGCTGTATTTACATTCATTATCGACGATTTTCCTGCTATGTGCCATGTAGCTAGTCGGTTTTCGTTTTGATCTTCTTTGATGCCTATTTGCATTCGATTCGCTTCATCGTGTATTTTATCGATATCTACAAGAATGATGATTCCCTTGGAAACGTGTCTCTATTAGTTGATTCTTGACTGGGGATCGTGTATATCTCTTGGTTTGGCCTTCATAAAATCGTTGGCATGAGGTTGATGATCAGGATAGCGCTATTGAACCATTGTCTATTTCCTTTGCTTTGTTTATGACAACTTAATTCATATCAGCAATGCTCAATCGTATTTTGTTGATTATGAAAAGTGAGAAGAATCTTTGACCTTCTAAATTAGACTATTTTGTCGCGAAGTGAGGATGAAAATGGAAAATGATTCCAAAATTGAAAATTGGGAGGCAATAATGATTACTATCGACATCCGCTCACATACTCGTATCTACCTATCGTAAATCATAATTATACGAGTATAACTCATTTTCTCACGAAAGAGATGAGAGTGAATAATAGGCCAAAGCAGATAGGGACTGAAAAAGGGGAAATACGTCAATAATTCGTCACGAAAATAAAATAATATAGACATATGACAAGAACAAGTTCAACGGTTCAACGGCTTGACACTCTTTCGCTCCATCATCTCCGCACATAATCAATTAATTTCTTATCAATCCTCATCAATCATCAGCTTTCCATGGAATTAGCAACGATAACTACTGGTTGCGACAGCACAGGATTTTCAAACTTAGATTACACAGATGATCTCCCTGATTCTCTTGCTCAGGCTGGAATGAGCAATGAATCTTGGCAATCATTCCTTCAGGGAGCTAATGTCTCTGTCAAATTTGAGTGGACTATTGGGTCAATTTGTTGCTTCTTGAGTAATGCTCACAATAAAAGAGTTGCACGAAATATGACGTTGTTCACTGAGGATGAAAAATCTTCATCTTTGCTTCCTATCGGGATTGCCGTTACTTACAAAATGTCCACTGAGACGGAAATAGTCCACGGTGGCGGAGTAGGAGGAGCCGGGGTTGGCGCTACACTTGTGACGTTTCACAAGCTTGTTTTCGCCCGGAAGGATTGAAAGCAGTCTTCCAATTTGTAAATACATGGTAGATAAAAGTAATTTTGAAGGATTGAAAGTAGTCTTCCAATTTGTAATCATACATCCTCATGTTAGATAGATTTTGAAGTATTTAGCTTGGCTTCTAATCTCCAGCTACAGATGATGTGTAACGTTTTGAAATATTTTAAGGAATAAGCATTTTTGTTAGTGAAAGGTATCAAATTGAAGATTTTTTGACTTCCTCTGATCATGCGATGCCCAAGGCAGTAGGCACACTATTACCTTGCTATTACTACCAAACTATGGGATTCCGTTAATATCTTTGTTGAATTAAGCGCTAACAATGCGAGCAATTCAGGAGGGAAGTGCAGCAAAGCCGTTAAATCAATTTTCAATATTTAACGGCTTCCCATTTTTCAACGGAAGCACTTTTGGCATGAAACGAGAAACGACAACAACAGTAGTTTTATCGCCGCAGGTCGTCGTAGACAACAGACAACAGACAATAGACACATCCTTCTTCTTGCTCGAATACCACTTCGAAACTCAGGGTACCATGGTGAATGTTTCGCCTTCCATCAATCCAAATAATTACAATCCCATCTGGGATCTCGAGAAACAGTATGCTTCTCCTCTGGGCCAGAGAATCGCAGTCGTTATCAAGCTCAATAACGCATGTCTAGTACCCGGCGGGGTAGATACATTGCTAAAGAGCGAAGGGGGCAAAGCACCAAATGCATCGGCGATGGATGCTGCAGTTCAAAATTCAGTTGATGACATGAAGAACATGAATATCACAGATCAAAATAATGGCTCCAATGCAGGACAAGGACGTGAAAGCCCATTTGCATTCCTGAGTGACGACACCAGTGCATCTTCTTCATCTACATCAACTTCCAAACCGAGGTCTTTTAAATTAGCGAATTTTGGAGCCAAGTTGAAGAATCAATTTGAAAGAGGAGTAACCAGCATCGCAATTCAAGCGCAAAAGGCAACCGGTGATGCCGCTAACATTAGAGATTTGCTAACTGTTGGAGCTTACATTCAAAACACTCAGACGGGCGAATTTGACGTTTGTATTGGCATGACGGAACGGTTTGACATGCCCGCGAATATCATCGATGACCCTGACGCAGACGGATTAACATTTCGAATTCCAATCATGATCCCTCCGCATATCATGGATCCAACTGCGGTGAGTGGAGGAGCAGTCATTCAATTTCATTTATGGATGAGATCTGGTGCAGCCATTTTTACAAAGAATAGAGCTCTGAGGAAATACCTTCTCGTTGGCAGCTCTGTACTTCCATTAGCGCAGTTGTCACAGGATATGCAACCAGCATTCGATCGACCTGTGGTGATGACGCTTCCAATGCAATCTATAGTTGTAACAGCAGGGAAAATGACCTTGATCGCTTTGCCAGATACTAAATTTCCTCAACTATGTGGAAATGGCTACAGCTTGACGGATCCAAGAACTGATACGACATACACTTCACTTCCAAATAAGAGGATTCTATTCAATGCTCCACTGGATCAGAGCTACGCCTTTCCTTTCTCAAAGAATACAGTCCTGACTACTGAACGACTCACAGAGTCTACTATTGTTCTGCCTCTCGCAGCTGCTTACACGAAACTTCTAGCTGATGCCGCAGCAAAATCTACTGAGCATGCAATGAATATAGCATCAAAGCTTCAATGCCTTGATGGAGCAGATATTATAAATGATCCTATGAAAGCAATGCAAGATGGACATGCGCAATGCCAAATTGAAGTCTTGCACTTTTTGAGATATCAAAATGAAGGCGATAGGGCAGTTGGAGGAAACAAAATTCACATCACTCTGAACTTACAAAGACCTGATTCTATATTTGAAAATTGTTTAGCAAGTTGTGGGATACCTTCTCATCCCTATATTCAAAATATGACCTATCCCCCTCATGCAACAGTATCTTTACCATTTTATCCAAGAATTGTGAGTAAGAATGATTCAAGGTTGCTTCCTGGACTAACCACGGGATTAGTAGGTTCTGATAAAAATGTTTTTGTTGGTAAAGTGAGGTTTCAACTGTATGAAGAAAGCATCGGAGGAGCTGGAGGTGATGTATTCAGTCCTATTGGACCAACCGCAGGAGTCGGAACATCGCCAAGACATTTAGAGGCTATTGTTGATATCGACTCATATTTGAATGCTGCCCAGGATGCAGGCATTTTGCACTTGAATGTCATTGATTTATCGACAGGAGGAAGCGCAGGAATCTTGGCGGTCACGATCAATGCTACCACACTTGAAGGAATAGTGGAAAGGTCAAATGGAATTAGTGCTAATTCAACAAATGACATTGTGGATGGAGGATTAATCAGTCTAGTAGGAATGGATACATTGATGGAAGATGATAAATCTTGTCACCCTCATTTTGACTTGAACAAAGTCTCAGGAGAGAAAGTTTTGAACTCGAATCAAAACGGATCTGACGATAGAAGGCAAAGGCAGCTCTCTACGATGGGTGAATTCCTGACTTATGATTACGTTAGTCATCACACGGAGGTCCATAGAGCATCTGAGAGCATGGCGTTCCTTGAAAAATCCGTTAAATACCTCTCAACACTGAACTCACCGCTTGGGCTTGGGGAAGGGACGCTTTCTCCTGATAAACAAAAAGAACCTCGCCCATTCCGCCCATCAAGCAGCAGATTGAATCCCTTATTATCTGCTATTGGGTTCAATATTCATATTCAAAGCTTCTCTGCATCCACCATCGCAATGGATGTTTCTACCGCAAATTTTGTAAACACACCAACAGCTTTATTTCAAAACGTTACATGTGGTGCTCCTGCTGACCATTCAAGAGGGTTTGGTAAAAAACCTGGTGATGGGGCGAAAGGATTCTCTGGAGGCCTTCGTAGACTTGAAGTCAGTCGTCAAGCGACAGCAAACAAAGTCAGAGAACTTCAAAATCAACTTATTCAAGAGGTCGGTTCTTACTACACAACGCAGTCTAAAAATAGACAGATACCTGGGAGAAGTCAGAGGCACATTCCTGCAGGAGGTCCTCAAATTGCAAGCCTGCGAAGTGCATGTATATCTGCAACGGAAAGTCTTCACAAATTAACATGGGACATTGCGGTTAGAAAAGGAAATGTGTTTTCTCAAGCCCTCGGGATTGCTATATCGCTGTATCTCGCGCATGTTTCCGATCTTTCAAAGTTGCAAAAGGCTGCCTGGGCAGAATTATGGGCTAGGCATGGTTTTCTCGTTACTTTTGAGGGACTCTTGAGTGCAGCGGGCAAAGAACTTGGTATGATTGAGGATGCAGCTGTCGGCATTGCGATGCTGCGAATGACTTCTGTTGTGATTGTGACCGAGGATAATCAATTGTATCCTGGTAATCGTGACCGTTCTTTTGGCATTGTTGATTCGCCATACTTGAGGTGGGTCAGAATTAATCACTCTGGAGAAGGAAAGGAGACTAAATACTTGGTGGAGATCTGCGTTGATGATAACTACTACGCACAACGCATCCCAGCTGCACTCCAAGAACAAACTCAGATTAGGCTTTACCCAGTATTATACCAAATGGGAGTCGATATTAGGCAATGGGGAGCCAACGCAGGGGCTAACTTTGGCAAAAAAAATGAAGCCTCAGCAGAAGAAATAGACGAGGACGAAATTGGAATTCCTGATAATGATGTGCTCATTGCTCTCAATTATGAAGCCTTCCGCAAGATGAATGCTTATGCTCACGAAGTTTATCTTTGCGACAACCCTCAAAGCAAGATACATGTCTCATGGGAACAAGCTCATGTTGCTCAACAGATCGAGCAGCCGATCCACCCAATGTTAGCTTCTTTATATGAATATATTCGTACGTCAGCAGGGAAGATGGAACATGGAATCCTTGACGAAGCAGGCTTTGCTTCCAATCGTCTTGGTGGAGGCTCTGCAATTTTTTGCAAATCAGGGAAAGATCGCACTGCAATGCAAGTTACATTCAAGCAATCCCAATATCTTAATCGATTTTTGAATAGCCAAGGAAATGGATTCTCAGAATGCGAAGTTGATTCAAAGAAGGTCTTCAGTGATTCAAATGTCATGCGCGTTTATGGAACTCGTCTCCCCATCTGTGATAAAAATGTAGGCCAGGCGCTCTATGCATTCAACTCGTTACAAGCTAAGTTTATGCCCGAAGCACTGAAGCCTCCTGCACGAGCTCTTGCGGGTTTCTTGAAGGGAGGTCGCCTACTATCTGGGGAAGGGATCGAATCATAATTGAAAGAAATGAATAGATAGCGGCCATTATTTATAAAAATTTAACCACTACTACTTATAATGATTTGAACTTCCTTCTTCAATAAAAGACCACGTGACATTGTATATATTTCATAGCGGCTTTGAGAGGGTCTTCCTTGAGATTATATTAACTCCTGGAGCGCTTGGTGTTTCTTTCAGATGAATCACAATCCATCAGCTGCCTGCGACTTGATGATAGGTTATTTAGACATGGAAGTAGTGCAATCCTCTTCCAAGGATGCAATCCTTTCCTGCTCAATTCTTACTTGCGTCTTGAGGTCTTGAACCAAGGATGCAAGCGTCTGCTCAAGTCTTCTCTGCTTGATTCTTGCTTGCGTCTTGTGGTCATCAATTTTATTGGAGATGGCAATTTTTGACGCTAGGCAGCACGATTACATGATCAAAGATTTACAGAACAGTTTCTCTTTATCTCCTTGGTTCCCGTTTAACACGGTCAAGGCAGCGCCAGCTTGATTAGAGAGAATATCTTTCATGAAGAGCAAATCCTCGTGGTCGGTTTGGTGTTGCTGATGATTCGTTGGACGAGGACTAGGAGGACGTGAGGAATGTGTCCCGAAGTTTGAATTGGATGATGCGGCCTGAGTCCCTCCAGAAGATTGAGGTACATAGGAGGAACCATTTAATGCGATGTTGAAGTTGGACATGACAGGAAGTGAGGAAATAACAGATCAGTAGTGAAGGTTGATAGAAAAGACGCTTATGTTGTGATGTTGTGATTTAAGTATTGATGGTCGGTGTGGATGTGTCATGATGTGTCGTCATTTTTCTTGTGCTTTCATCTGCGCTTTCATGTTCCCGGATGTTCCACAAATTGCAACGCTTCTAGCGCGCAAATAAATTCTGAAAATCTGTTTCCCATTATTTTCAAATCAATACTGATCAATAAGAATTATCCATCATCCATCATCCATCATCCATCATCCATCCCATCACCCCCTTAGTATTTGGTATTATATGTATCTATGATCGTTGATTGTATCAACTGACTATCATCCCGTGTCCGCCCCCACCCCACTGTCAATCACGTTGTCTGCAATTAAGGTAATCTACCCATTTGTACATCCACTTGACTAGACGAAACGCTTCTATACATACGTTCAATCTCAAATATTGAACTTCGCGTTCTAATTTATATTGAGCGTGGGCTCACAAAAAAAAGAGAATGCTGCAATCCATTTCAACTCTCCTCTTCATCGGTACTACTTTTCTACAGCTGTTGAGAATGAACAATGTTGTTGCGGCTTCACAACGCGACCACATGATGATAGACTATTCTCATG
>Ga0306864_1000977_pt1 | contig 12273 bp, 8 predicted proteins | sample AntRauTorckE5430_FD_190448 | JGI IMG/M metagenome (GOLD analysis project Ga0306864, IMG submission 190448) | Saline lake microbial communities from Rauer Islands, Antarctica - Metagenome Torckler E5 #430 (v2) (version 2) | ecosystem: Environmental > Aquatic > Non-marine Saline and Alkaline >...
TTCTGGGATCTATGATTAGGAAATTGGAAACAGGAAATCCTCCTGCCTGCCTGCGCCGGCGAGGCCAGAGTTAGTTGAAGCTATCCCTGTCGATTTGGTTTGTACAACCTCTATGATCCCTTGTAGAATAAGATGAAAGTGTAGCTAGTACTGGAATTTGAACACTCAATTTTGCGGATAAAAGTGTTGTATTTGGCACCACTTCATTTGATCCTAGAATAAAATGAGCAGAGGAAAGTTACAAGTTTTTGGGATACAGAATCGACAAAAATTTGCATTTGCAACACTGCATGTCAAACACGAGGAGGAACTTCCGCAACGGAAGGTAGTTACGATATCTTGACCTGAAACAAATACACAGTTTGGACCCAAAGCTTTTGGGTTTTTGTCATGCGCGATATAACAAGAAGAGAAAGTGAAAATGCCAATGACGAATTTCTTTTATTATTTCTTTATTTCAGTGAGGGACCAGGAGCCAGGAGGGACGATGATGGTGATGAACATAACAGTTTATGTGACATTTTTCAGTAATAAATAGCCTAGAGCTCCCGCCATGTGAACCGAGGACAGACGAGAGATATTGAAATTTTGCAAAGCGATGAAACACACAGAAGATTGGTTTAACGCGCAGATAGTATTGTTTACACTATAACTAGTTACAATCTAAATAAACACAGAGGTACGTCTTATACAAAATGAAGGTCATTGCGTTGTTCCAATGCCGGGAATAATACCGGGAATGAACTAATGAGGGCAAGTTCATTTAATTTTTTACATTGGAACCCCCGCGGAAACTAAATGTGGCATTCATGTGAAAAGAGGAAAAGAGAAGACACAACAAAAATACCAAAAATATTGCCAGAGGTTTTTCCAAACCTTGTCATGACATTACAAGTCATATAATGTACGATCATTGTTAGCCATCCATGATGAAATGCAGTTGACATCTATGGCCAGTTCGCTGCACTCTTCCGGTGAGCGATGGTATTTCCGATACCGGTGCAGTCGTGGTGCCTCTATTCCAGTGGTCTTTCATCAAGCCAGAGCAAGGAAGAGCACACTTCGCTCCCGCGCCATAATATTGTCACTCATGTTCAAACATGATTGGAATTGGGGTTGCTGATGTTTCGCATTGGCATCACAATCAGTAAACGAATTTTTGCTCCAATACCGCGCTATTTTATTATTATACCTAACACCGATCTTTCCGTTTTACTAAATATAGCATTTTGAACAGATCAAAGCAGTAAACAATGCCGCGTGCAAGAAGAAGCACAGCCGCGGCAATTGACTACGGGAGGGCGCAAGAATTTTCCGACGAAGACGTGTTTGAAGATGTCGACGAAAGAGATCCTCCTACACCTGCACCATCAACCACAACTAAACGACGTGGGAGACCTAGAAAAGGCGAGGTTGCGTCTGCTGAATATCAAGGGAATACAATTCATTCAGATGACTTCTACCAGCCTGATTCGAAGATTAGATACTTCGAGAAGGGCTATGATGTGAACCAGCCACACATCAGGGACAGGTTTACGTATATGCCCGAGTTAGAATTGGACGGTAGTCCCAAGGTAGAATTAATCGTTGGAAGACGCTTAATTGACAGGGGGGGAGATACTGAAGATGGTTCTGGTTCAGAAGAAGAACAAGTGTCCAGTGAAGTAGAAAGTAAACGGGGGCAGAAGAAACCCGAAGAGAAGAAGCATCATGCTGAGTATGAATATTTGATTAAATATAGAGGAGTGTCGTACCTTCATCTTGAGTGGAAATCTGCGAGCGATTTGGAGAGCATGAACAAGTCTGCGAAAAACCTGTACAGGCGATACTTGAAAAAGTTGCAGACGAGTCAGGATGACGAACTAGAAAGTCCTGACTGTGATCCCTTGTTCATTCTACCTCAAAGAATCATCGATCAGGACGAGCATGAAATCATTGTTGAAATTAGTGACGAAGAGCTGGTTGCATGGGAAAAAGAACAACAAAAAGAGAAGCTTGAAATGTCTGACGATGAAGATGAAGAGAAAGAGAAGGAAAAATTAAAGATGACTCTTGCCACAATGAATGCCACTGATACTAAAATGGAAAAGGACCCAACTTTCACAGGTAAGTTTTCATCCATTTCACTTTTCTATCTGTGCTCTTTTCTTCACCTTTCTAAAATCGTTTATTGTGTTGATTGATAATAGATATACCCGATGAGGAAATTGGGGAGCCTGGAACACTAAAAAAAGAAGAAATTGAGAAGATTCTCAGAAAGGAAGGTTCCTATTACCCTGAGGTCGCGGGATCTGATAATCCGTACAGGGATGGATATATAACAGAGCCGCCGAAGAAACCTAGAGCTTCATACCTTTTCTTTCAAGGAGTGTATCGTTCTATTTATCAGAAAAGAAACAAAGGAGCAAGTGTTGGTCAGGTTATGTCGTTATTAGGAGAAACATGGCGAAACCTGACCGAAGAGCAACAAGCTCCTTTCATCGAGCTTGCCAACGAGGAAGTAGTTAAATACGAAAAGCAAAAAATATTGCTGGAAAAGGCTCAACGACCAAATGGACTTTGGCAACCTATTCGCCGCTGTAATATGGTTTTGGAGAGACTCAAAACAGACACTTTTGCAGAAATATTTTTAGAGGCAGTTGACTTGGACGATTTTCCTGATTATATGGAATATGTCGACTCTCCAATGGACCTGGCTCAAGTCCGAAAAAAATTGAATACTAAAAAGTATCAAGGGCCTGAAAATTTTGCACGTGATATGCGCAAGGTAAGATGATCTGTGCTACGCCTTTTGTCAATTGCGTTATCACCATTATTTAATTCTCACCGCTTCTGATCTACATGACTAGATTTGGAATAATTGCAAGATCTACAATCAGCATGGAAGTGCTATTTGGTATGTTGCAGACTACATGTCGAAGCAATTTGAACGTCTATATGCCGCGTGGGTCATCGCATTCCGTGATAGATATCTCAGGTGGGTTAATCCTGCAGCAAGGCCATGGGAGACGAGTTGTCGCGTTGATGATGGGAAATGTAACTCTCCTGACAGCAAGATGGTCCTTTGTGATCATTGCGAGGCACACTATGCTATGGGATGTTTGAAGCCTCGTCTCAGAGAGGTTCCCACGGGTGTGTGGCACTGTAATGACTGTGCAAAGAAAATCAAGAAGGATCCCAGCGCACGGTTACTATCTTCAGTTGCTGAAAATGCCGCCAGAAAGAGAGCCGAACTTGGAGATATCCCAACAAAGAAAATTGTGCAAACAAAATATCTTGTGAAATGGGCGGGTTTGGGGTACGAACACTGTGGTTGGGAAAGAAAGGAAGACATAAACGACGATGCACTCATTGCAGCGTTCCACAAAGAAAATAACATGATCCTTGATGATCTTGATGTCCCAGAAAAAGAGGTTGATATGATTTTGCATGATTTTATGCATTTGAACAGTGGCAATGCTGGTGGTTCGCACGATGTACCTTTGCTCCGAAGCCGTCTATATTCCCAGACCCGCGGATTTCAATTTGCCAAGTTTGGCATGGAGCTCCCTGAGAAACTCTGTGTCGAATGCGGTCCTGCCACTGGTGAAAGTACAACAAAGGACATCAAGACAATCTTCAGTACTCAACCTCCTAAAATGCCTGCTCTTCTTGTTGGCGAATACGATACAATTATTCCCGTCACAGTGCATGGGCTACTAATGAACGTTGGAGAGGTTGGTGGAAGCGTTGCTTTCTTAGGGTACAGATCATTTCCAGACGGATCCAAGGGTCCCGCTGAGGAGCAGAAACTAATTCGGGAAGCAGGTGATAAGATTATCTCTGTTGATGGAGTCAGCACAGTAAGTACACCTTAGGTAATTTGCCACAATATTTAGGAGCGCTCGTGTGATCTAACTCTTCAAATCGTGTATGAATAGGTGAATAAAACTTTCCAAGATGTCATCCAGCTACTTAAAAATAGTGGATCTAGATCTCATGCGCACATGAGATTCCTTTCTAAGAAATACAGCAACTGTAAAGGTGACGTATCTAGCATGGGCGTTATTGGGCGCTATTCATTTGAAACTGTGAAGCAGTCTTTTAGAAAGGATAGGCGTCACCTTCTGATTAGAAGGCAAATGGATCTTGAAAATGGAGATGAAGCTGTCGAGGATGAGAATGGTGAAGAAAGTGATGGCAGCGCGGGTAATGATGATTCTGAGGAAGAATCGGACGAAGCAAGTATATTGTCCTTTGATCAAGTGAGTGATGACGAAGACCTTGTCCGCAATACGTCTTCAAACCTGGTAACCAAAGCACTTGGAGATAATCCAAACCAAGCCAGCAATGGAAGTACGCCAGTAAAAAGCACAATTGATTTGCAACCTCCATTACCTCCTGAAAGCGAGGCAGAGAATGACATTGTTGAAGTTGTCACTATACATCAAGAAACTACGAGGTCTTTGGCATTGCGCTTGCTTGATGTCGATCTTGGCTATAGTAGTGACGAGGGCGGACATGAAGAGTGCGCGTACTTTATCGATGGTGTTGATCACACTTTTGCGGTGAGTGTAGAAGAGGATAAAGCTGCTCCTATTGACGATAGGGAGTCACCTCCCAAAGCAGATGTTGTGACCTTGCCAGCAAAGAAGAATGAATTTGAAGCGCTTGGACAAAGGGGAAAGATTTGCGCATCTGTTGTCTTGTCTAGCAGAAAGCCTGATATAGAAGATTTTGACAACTATCCTCTCCCCTGTTCTCAGCAGCTTGAGGCTTTGAAAGAAGCTGAAAGCGCGAAGGTTCTAGTGGAGGATGCCGAAGTAGAGAAAGCGCCTGTGAAGTTTTCTGAGACCAAAATTGAGCAATTGGCTTCTTCCTCAAATGAAGTCATGCGAGTTTGGATATCAGCTGAAGATGCGGCAGCAACTCTTCAAATATCCCTCATAGACTTGAAGGAGCTTTTATCAGGGAGATATAGTGAAGACGTTGGAGATGAAGTAGGTGGTTACTCATGGCGGTACGCTCCTGAAGATGCTGAGGTGTCAAAAGTAATCAAAGAGAATGATAAAGGGAAGAAAGCTTTTCTAGAATTTAGGGATAAACTCTATGAGCATGAAAAGCCTTTTAACTACAAGAATGGAAACCGCCTTCGTGACTACCAGGTTGATGGTGTCAATTGGCTTGCAAGCTGTTGGTACAAGAGTCACAGCTGTATTTTGGCGGATGAAATGGGACTTGGAAAGGTAGGTGTCGGGAAATGTCTTTTCTGAAAAAAATCCTTTTTTGATATTGTATACTGACATTTTTTATCCGTGTAGACTGTACAGATAGTATGTTACATTGAACACTTGCAGAGGGTTGAAAAGGTTCAGAGGCCGTTCCTTGTTGTCGTTCCATTGTCTACCGTTGAACATTGGCGTCGTGAATTTGAAGGATGGTCTAACTTGAAAACTTGTGTGTACCATGATAGACAACGCGTTTGGAGAGACGTCATGAGAGAATACGAATGGTATTATGCTGATCGTCCTCACACTCCAGACTTTCTAAAATTTGACGTCCTTGTTACAACATATGATACTCTGATCGGTGATTTCGATATACTTGGTCAAATCCCATGGAGAGTCACAGTAGTTGACGAAGCGCACAGGTTGAGAAATCAAAAAGGAAAGCTTCTTGAATGCATGAAGGAAATTAGTGCCAAGGGAACATTAGAGCATGGATATCAGAGTCGTGTACTGATGACGGGAACTCCTCTTCAAAATAATATACAGGAGTTGTGGACATTACTGAACTTTATTGAGCCTTATCAATTCCCAAGTCTTGACGAGTTTGAAGCTCACTATGGAAATATGGGCAGTCGCGAGCAAGTTGAAAGTTTGCAAAATAAAATTTCACCGTTTATGCTTCGTCGTGTTAAGGAAGACGTTGCCAAGGATATTCCTGCGAAGGAGGAGACCCTTATTGATGTTGAACTCACCAGTATTCAAAAACAGTATTATAGAGCAATCTTTGAGCACAACCACTCTTTCTTAAACATGGGGACTACCCGCAATACGGCGCCAAAGCTCATGAATATCCAAATGGAATTGAGAAAATGTTGTAACCATCCATTTTTGCTTGACGGGATAGAACAAAGAGAGACAGAGAAGCAGCATGTCGAACTCTTACAGTCTGGAGCTCTTGACAATAAGAGTCCCGAGGAAGTTCAGCAAATTTTGAATGAGCAGGCTTACATTGCCACTAGTGGAAAAATGGTCCTTCTTGATAAGCTATTGCCGAAGCTTAGAGTAGAAGGTCACAAAGTATTGATCTTTAGTCAGATGGTGAAGATGCTCGATTTCTTGAGTGAATACTGCGACTTCCGGAACTTCAAGTACGAAAGACTTGGTAAGTTATCAGTTATTAGTGATTCTATTCACCATTTGTTAGATGTGCTGTGTTCTAATCATTTCGTTTGATCTCGTTTTCTGTAGATGGTAGAGTTCGTGGTAATGAGCGCCAGAAAGCCATTGACAGGTTTGAGACAGAAGAAGATAGTTTCATCTTTATGTTGTCTACCCGTGCTGGTGGAGTAGGAATCAATTTGACAGCTGCAGATACCTGCATTATTTTTGATTCTGACTGGAATCCACAGAATGATGTACAAGCCCAAGCTAGATGTCATCGCATCGGACAAACAAAGCAAGTTCGAATCTATCGCCTTATTACAAGTAGAAGTTTCGAAACAGAAATGTTTGATAGAGCTAGCAAGAAACTGGGTCTTGAGCAAGCTGTACTTGGCACTTTTGATAGTAATGATGATGATGGTAAACCAACAGCAAAGGAAATGGAACAGCTTCTTAAGAAAGGTGCATACGCTCTACTTGGAGATGACAATGATGAAATCACGCAGTCTTTCTGCGCCGATGATATTGAAAGTATCCTTGCAAAACGCACTCGCACTCGCGTTGTTGAAGGAACAAAAACTGCAAATTGGCTCAATAAGAAGGGACTGGTCACGAAAAGTAAATTCACTGCCGACAGCACATCGGCTGCTTTGGACATGGACGATCCTAACTTCTGGGAAAAGGTAATGCCTGACTTTGTTACCCCAAGTATAATGGCAGGAAAGCTTGAAGAATTGGAAATGCAGGTTACAGGTACTGGGCCAAAAAAGAAGCGTGGGAGAAAGAAGAAAGTTGTCGCTGGTGATGAATCAAACCAAGATATTGAAAAAGTGGAATTGATAGTAGAGGTTGATCCAGAGAGTGACTTAGCAAAACATAACGAAGAAGATGAGGGAAGTAATCCAGAGAATGGCAATGTTAACAAAGATGAAGGTGACGGGAAATTCGAAATTTCTAGAACTTATCAGAAGAAAATCAACAAATTCATTGAGGACTTGAGGAGTATGCTTGATGGAATTTTCGACGATATGGAAGACGATAGCTTGCAAGACGGTGAAAAGACTGTCTGCGAGAATCTGCTTCTCACAATCTCCGTTAAGGAAAAGCTTTTTAATGAGGCACAAAGGCTTCTTGCAAGGAATATGCTGAAGCGCCTAGAAGGAGATAGGCGTCGAAGATGCCGAGACGGAACCACCAGATTTTCGACAAGATCCAGCGAGCCTGGAACGCCAGAGGTCAACGAAAAACTAATGATAAGGAGCACCAAGAAGAGGAGAAAGAAACGCTTGAAGCCGGGTGATGAAATAGAAAGTGGAAGAAAACGTGGTAGGGACTTGGCCATTGATAAGGATATTGTCGTTGAACAATCTGGTTCTGAAGGCGAATGGTCGGGTGGCGAAGATAATATGTATGGTGATGAAAAGAAAATGGCTCGAATTAGTAAGAAAGAGTCAAGAAGGAGGAGAGCATGGGCAATGGATAAGGATGCAGCAAAGGCTGCTGGTAATGTATGGCCATCTATTCCTCGTAACAAAGTCTCCGCCGTTCTTGGAACTCTTTTGGACAAGGTCGTGAAATATGACAAAGAAGCGAGCGGTGGTCTGTTTTCTCAGCCAGTGCCTAAGGATGAATTTCCCGAGTACTATGAAATGATCAAAAAACCTATGGATTATAGCAAAATGAAGAACAAGGTTGTTCGTGGAGGTTATCGGTCAGCTCATGCCTTACAAAAGGATTTTGTCCTTGTAATGAGAAATTGCATGCAATTCAATGCATCTGATTCTGATATTGTAAAAGAAGCAAGGAAGCAGGCACTTTTAGTACCTTCTTTTCTGAGAGACGCTGCTATGGAGCATTATTTGTTTTTGTCTGAGGATGGAGCTGTAATTGAGGTCTACTCGGATGACGAGGGAGCTGTTCAGACAGGCGATGGTGATGTCGTGAAAAAGCGGCGTGGTCGGAAACCTGGTCCAAAACCAAAAGAGACAAAGAAGCTTACCCGATGCCTTGAATGTGGACCCTGTGTCAGAGATGACTGTGGTCAATGCGAAGCTTGTAAAGACAAAAAAAAGTTTGGTGGGTCCGGAACTTTAAAGCAGTCTTGCGCTCATCGAAATTGTGAGAATTTGAAGGAAGTGATCTTAAAAGCCAAGAGGCGAGGACGTCCTCCCAAGAAAGCGCAAAAAGTAGACGAGGACAACGGTGTTTCCAATAACACTGAAGACACATTTCCAGCGGGGAGCAATGGAAGCGGTGGCATTGAGGGAGATGATGACCATGGATTAGATAGAATTCCTAAGAAGCGAAAAATTGAAGATGACGATCAATCGAACAGCAGTGATTCGGATGTTGAAACAAATGTAGTGAAGAGACCCAGAGAAGACGAAAGAGACAATATGTATCTCGATGTTAAGACCCCGATGAACGAGAGGGAGGCTCTGGATGGTTCCTTTGCAAGTGCAAAAATGAATTTCATCAAAAAGGGAGTATGGACTTTACCACTACAACTAAAAGATCACTTCGCAGAGGTGGTCAGGGCGACAATCACTATAATAAGGAAGAATGATACCTATCTCTTATTTCAAGATCCTGTGACAGAAGATAGTGCCCCAGATTACTTCGAAGTTGTCAAACAACCCATGGATTTTGGCACAATGATGACGAAGGTAGAAGAGGGTCGGTATGGTAATAGCGATATTGGTAGAGTATTCGAAGACTTCCTGCTCGTGTTGGACAATTGCGCACTGTATAACGATGGAAATGATGAAGTTACTAATGAGGCAGCCCGTCTTCTTGGTATCCTACCTGAGACTTACGCCAAAGCTTGTGTTGGTATACTTAAGCAGAAGAGCGTGGATTGAACAATTTCTTCGTGGGGTATTTGTGAAGACGTAAATAGTAAGAAATGATTATTTGAACCCTAATGCTTATTGAAATGTATTGATAATGATGCTCGGGAACAACACATGCAAAATAATGTGTCCAATATATTCTAATATCTAGGGATTAAGTTTTTCTGTCATTTTCTCTGCGAGATTCTCACAATAAGTTATCACATCACTTTCACATGACTTCTCCAGCTGACTTTCGACGGCCTTTCCCATAATAGCACCGGCATCAGTTGGGTTATTAGGTGATGTTACTATTTGGCGAAGTGATATTGAATTACGTGCTGTGGATGTAGTTGACGACGGCACAACGTTCCCCGAATATGTTGACGTTGTCGAAGTAGTGGTAGTCGTTTCGATAGTTGACGATGAAGACATGGTCGAGGTAAATGAATCAGAGGTAGCAGTCGCATCAGAAAGCTCTGGAGAATTCCCAGGAAGCTTCTCTGCGAAAGATGGTTGAGATTCTTTTGTAGATAGTACAGGTGAAGGCTTGCGTGTAGAATTTTCTAGTGCGGGCCCTTCACTTAGTCGATTCGTGGAAGACATTCCTGCTGCTGTATTTGGAGTTGATGGCTGCAAAGTTTTGGGAGGGGCTGTTTTTGGAGCACTTTCAGTCGCCTTCTTGTCTCCTGAAATAACTTGTTCGGTAGGATTTTCTGGTGAAATGGATGGAGGAAGAGGATAGTAATCATCTTCGCTTGCAGCTTCAACCACAGCAGCAACAAGTCCTGTCAATGTAACTGCAACACCAATTCCAAGTGCTGCATCTTTATTTGAGATGTCAATATTGAGCTGACTTATTGTTTCGGTCGTTGTTACAATCGCGTTTTGGAGCGAAGAAATTTTAATATTTTCTGCAAACTTGAAATTCTCTACATTGATGCGTGATTGTTCCCCAGCGATAATACTGGCTCTCACTTGTTCTTTCTCTGTGCGAGAACGCTCTTCATCGAGTAGTCTAGCTTCCTCCTCCTTTATTTTGTCGTCACGAATGCGGTCTTCTTCTTTCCCCTGAAGTTTGATAGCTTTCTCGACGCGAGTGCGTTCTTCCTCCTCCCTGATTCTAGCTGCATCCTCTTTATTCTGGATGCGTTCTTCCTCCACCCTGATTCTAGCTGCATCTCTTTCTTTCTCGATGCGAACACGTTCTTCCTCCTCCCTGATTCTAGCTGCATCCTTTTCTTTCTCGATGCGAACACGTTCTTCCTCCACCCTGATTCTAGTTGCATCTCTTTCTTTCTCGATGCGTACACGTTCTTCCTCCACCCTAATTCTAGCTACTTCCTTTTTTTGGCTCTCGACGCGAACGCGTTCTTCCTCCGTCCTAGCGCTAACTATTTTCTTCTCATTATCCGCACTAATGCGCTTTTCCACCTGTTTTGCTGCTTCCTGTTCTTTCTCTACACTTTTGTTTTGTTGTTCCTCTCTCGCCTTGAGACCATCGATCTTTACAGAATTGGGTTTATTGAAGATTGGCATGAGAGGAGTGACAGAATTGGTGATCTTACCTGGTGCAATCTTGTCCGCGGTTACAGCACTTCTTGATGCAGATGATTCAACAAGAACACTGTAATTTGGTGCCTGTGCTGAATTGAAACCCAAAACTGCTGCTGCTGCGAGTACAGCTACCGTAGCAATAGTCTAAAGATTGGAGATTTGTTAAGAAATTAAATTCTAGAATGGTGCACTTTGAATCAAATCGATTAAGGTATCTACTCACTGCTGCTCCGTTATCGTTTTCATATCCAAGTTCCTTTGCAACGGATCTAGTTCCTGAACTTTTAGGTGGACGCTTTAGGACCTTCCCATTCCCTTCCAGATAATACTTGGATCCAGAAATCGTTGTTGCAACAGAATTCGCCTCCGGAATTCCTTTCGTGACACTAGTGGTTACAAATTGATTTTCGTTGAAGCCTTTGCTACTAAAAATTTTCCCAGAAATTGTCCCATCTTTGTTCTGCTTCCATTTCCGTAATACAGCCATTCCCCTCGGACCAACTTTGGCGTTCTTCACGGAGAATGTTTTACTGACTTTTTTGCTAGATTTCTTACCAAGTGCGAAGGTTCCCTTTATTTGCTTGGGATCAGGATTTTTAGGAAGGGGAGACATTTTCCCCTGTAACCTGAACTTGGAGCCAGACACAGAAGTTACTGTTTGGTCCCCCCTGATGATTCGTTCGACGATTCTGGATGTGGTGACTTCTTCATTGTTGCGAAATTCTGGGGAGTTGGATATTTTACCTGTGATGCTTCCGTCTTGATTCCTTCTCCAGGATTTTAAAATTGGAGCTTTGGCAATGACTCGAGTGCCCCTATCATCGCCGAACATTGATAACCGGGATATCGATGAGGTAGTGGAGGTTACCCTGCTGGTGGGGGCATAGTAATCTAGAAGGCTTGGAACTATTGTTGTAGTTGGCACAAATGCGCCACTTGGCAGAACTATGAGAGCAATTACAATTAAGCAAAATCTCATAGTGAAAATTCGTACAGAATAGGGTATGGCGATTATGTTGTGTAGATAAAAGGAATGCTTGCTCGTTATTTTGTTGTTTGAAACGGTGAGTGTGAGCTTTTTTGAGGTGTATGGTGTATGTTGTTGGATGTTGATGTTTGATGTTGAATGAATCTTGACATTTTCATTTTACAAAAAGCATGAAAATTTCAATTTCGCCAAAAAATGAACTCTGAAATTTTCATCCATGTTCATCTCTGATGTCATCGTGACGCAGTGTGGACGAACGAAAAAGGGGTAAATAGGTGATGAAAAAAGGGGCCAAATAATAGCTAACTATTTAACCTCATTTAACTGCCTTCAAACAAACACATTCGTATTTATCTCGTATCTACAACAACAGTAGGTAGTAGTATGTATGTTCTATGCTGTATGAAGTTTGGGTGCGCAAAGCGCGCCCACTACTAAAAAAAGCGCACCCACGTAAAATCGCCACTCCTCGCGAATGAATAGAAACGCAACAACGTTCATTGTACCAGATACCAACATTTCAATATGT
>Ga0306864_1000978_pt1 | contig 12266 bp, 11 predicted proteins | sample AntRauTorckE5430_FD_190448 | JGI IMG/M metagenome (GOLD analysis project Ga0306864, IMG submission 190448) | Saline lake microbial communities from Rauer Islands, Antarctica - Metagenome Torckler E5 #430 (v2) (version 2) | ecosystem: Environmental > Aquatic > Non-marine Saline and Alkaline >...
CGAAAACATGAGGAGGACAGTTTTCATGGCTACTAATAATTGCAAAATGAATTCTACCAAGAAGCAGCACCAGTCCAAAGTCGATGACTTCTTCGTTGTAGACATTGAAGCTAAATTGAGGAGGAGAGTACCACATGAACCTGTTGCGAGCAAACGTAAGCGTCAACTTAAGCTCCATGATTTCTTTGAACACACTCAAGCTAGAAAGAGGAGTAGAAATGATGAACCTCTTGCACACTTGACGAGTTATTCAACTGCTATCGAGAACAGACTCAAGCAGATTAAGTTGGATAAAGAAGGCGAATGATTGACTACAGTAGATTGGACAACGCTTCATTATTTGATGATGGATTTGCTTATTTATTTGTTATTTATACTAGGCGAGGGTGATACTAATAGCTAACAATTCTAGCTATCATTTAAATCAAACGTATATATGTATATCATATGTGTTATATGTTCTACGTTGTCTGTCGATATTACTTTCTTGTTGGATGATGTGGGTTGTGTTTTAACGTCTCTGAGCGATAATTCCTACATGTAACCCTTCAATCCCTTCGACTGTTCGACTGGCTTCCAGCTTCAGACATAAAGCCTTTGCAAGACTTATAACGGGACAAGAATTGCTGACAGAGAAGATAAAGAAGAGAAGATAAGGAAGACGTATAATGAAGCAATTCTGGGGAAATTACATGTCTTTAGTTGAAAAGAATCCAGAAGCCCACGGAATGGACTACGTACATGCTTACATTGTATTTGAGAAGAAGGAAGAGTAAATAACAACAACCAAAAATAATGGAATACATCTGTCCTTGAATCAAATCCCATTTCTCCATTTCCGTAATATTACACAGTTAACTACTGGACACGCTTATAGCAAGCATGCTATCAATCATTAAATCAGAAAATGTAAAGTTACATTACCATGCCTGTGGAGAGACAAGGATGCTGCAGTTGATGAAGGCAGCACCAGAGTCTGGCCCGACTTTTGCAAACTGATAGAAGAGCACTGCCCTTACATGAAATTAACTTTCAACAAGAGTGGTCGGCAAATGCTCATAATGAAGATGGATTGCGAAACCGGTATCTTCATGAACGAAGAAAGCAAAGAACAACTGAGAGCATTCACGAAAATCGCGGAGTATCATGAGCGTAAGATCACTTCTGGCTGGGAACGACAGGAACAGAAATTTCGAGGATCTGTTTGAAAGATTTGGTGACTTCATACTAACTATTTTATGTCTCCTATATAACGTATGATTAAGAAACTCATCAAAAACTGGTATCGTTGTTAAAAGGGCATAACATTCAGGGGGCGACTCTCGATGCTGTTGATTATATGCGATCAAAATCGAGGACGATTTCCACAGCTGCTTTGGAAGCCAACGATGCAAGAGGAATGCACTCCTAAATGTTGAATAGTGGTTTCGAAAGCGCAGCAGCGCAACCATTTATAAACGAGTACGCAATTATGTGTTCAACTCATTCCTCCAACTAAGATAGATGCATAACATCAGGTAGTGTGCAGTTATTTTAAACACTCTTCATGGATGCGAGACAATTCGGCAAAGAGGCGACAATTAGCAATTGCTACCAGAAGAATTAAGAGCCAAGCAATTTGGAGTTTAGTTTGAAGTTTTGAATTTTAATGTTGTGCAGTTAGGAGGTTAGGAAATTTCAGCATTGTTCATACTACTGCTGAGTTAATCTTTTGCGCCCCATACAAAAGAGCGCCTCTCGGTCGACGGTAGATAATGGTGTATTATGCTGGAAGCCCTTCAATCAAGATTTATGAAGGTACTCTTGATGGTTTACCGGTCGAGGCCGACGTTTCTGTTCCGGTTAATGGCTTGCTTACGCGTTCCTTCATCCTGATCACCTCGTATCACAAATAATCTACGCAGCGTTCAAACTTCAAGGAGCCATGGGCCCAGCAGGGCCATCATGAAGCCAGCATCCATCTTCTTCTCAAAGAAGTATGAACATTTCCATATCCGAGGGACGGCAAATCAGCTCAGCAGGGCACATATCCTCTCTTTTTTATTCTCTCTTTGGGACACTTTTAAATCTTAAATACCTCACCAGGAAAGTTATTATTTTTATGAAGAAGAAAGAAGAATCAGCATTTTATAAGGTACCTGGTAGTAAATATCTGTAATTATTTGAACTTTATTTACTACCGACAATGGTCTTCATAAAGGAGGCTCAAAACCTCCAACTTTAATCTTAATTTGTATCATACAAGCAGATAAGATGGATATGGAAACAAAAATGAATGGTAATTGTGATGCAGTCAAATACAAACGAAAAGATCGACCAATGATTGATAAAAATTGAACTACAGATTGATCAAATCTGTTTTGGTGTGGTAGACTTGAATGCGTAGATGAGGGGAAATTGCTTGCCTGCTACCTAATTTTGGAGTTCGAAGCAAAGAGATGGTTATTATGAACTAACTGATTCAAACTATTTCAAAAGAAAGTGTACCGTACTTATATTCAAAGTTTAGTTGGTGGATCTTGTGATTTGGTGAAATTTCAAAATTACAATAGGCGAACATTACCTTAATTAAATCTCTAATTTGTCGCTCAAAAAGTGGAGCCGCCCATTCTCTGGGCGGTTCGGATTTTCGAACTCATTGAGAACTGAGCGTTGGCTAGCTGGGCTAGCTAGAGCAAGCGTGGTATCTGGTAAGCTAGAGCAGTTCGAGGAGTTGGTTGGGAATTATCGTCGGGGGACACAGGATTTTTTCAAACTGCAAAGCCTCAAACTAGTACTATTATCTAGCTAGCTTATTTTAGTACTAAGCCTCCAATTGGATCCCGCTAATGTGGTTGATCCTGGGAAATGGTGTATATTGCATGCTGCTTTAGAGCAGCAGCTAGTGAGTGCATTACATTTTATCCCCGCTCATTCATTTCAATAGTAAAGGTACAAGACTACACTATTGTACTCAGTAGTACTCAATCACACTAAGATTTTTCAGCTAATAAGGTCAAAGGAGAACTTATGAACATGAAATTTTCTGTAGAAAGTAAACGGAAGTTATCAAAGTGAATCGCAAGTTTGAAAGTTTGAAGTATTTAAATTCCAAGATGGGCTAACTTGCGTCTAGAATTAAATGCAGCAATTGACAATAATGGAGTGTTTTCCATGTCGTATTTTTGCACGCCGATCCATGATTGTATGATGCGCTTGGCGCTTGAGAAATGATTTTCGTAATTTTTATTTGAATCAAGAACGGACTACGTCAGTTTATTATTGCCCTTTTTTTCCGCTGTAGTCTACCAAATTTTTCGTTTACAAGACTGGAAGTAAAAACCTAACGCATTCTATACTTTTTCACGTAATTATTGTACTATTTTTGTTCACTTCTTCGCCAAGATCACCATCTGGTATCAAAAATTAAAGTACGTGTGTCAGCAGTCTATTAGAATAGATGATAACGTCTTACAAAGTCCCAGTCGCATCTACACAATCCTTACACAAGAAAAATATGTACTCTTCATACGGCAATCAGCGCCGTAACTCAAATGTCTTGCGGTTCACACCGCCAGGCTTCAAGTATCCGATCGACGTACAGTTCCCGCCCAGGTGCCTACCGGTATGTGAAAGGTGCAAAAAGAACTTCAAGACAAGAGAGCATTGCCGCGGTCGGGATTGCCACACGGAGCTCGCATGGTGCGAAACTTATGTGTGTGTGTCATTGGACAATTCATGTACAGGGGATGATGGGAAACTACTGGACGGTCCGTTTATTGCAAAAGTAGTTCCGCCAATCGCTTTCAATTTGAAAGGAAAGTTGAATCCGTTGACCCCGATCTGTGCCCCGTGCAAGGACAAGAACTATACTCGCACATACTGTAGACAGAACAAGAATCACCGTCAGCTACCATGGAGCACTGTGTATGTAATTGTGAGCCTTAAACCAGGTGTACTGCCCGAACGATCCGAGCCATCTAGTTCTCCCAGTATTACTAGCCAAAAGCGCAGAAAGGACAACAACGGCGATATTGCAAAGCAAGAAGATGAAAAGGAACCATCTTCGGAAGAAGAATTGAAACGCAAGAGCAGCATTTCCGATACCGCTAAATCTGAAGATGGAACAAAGACCGATACCGACACTGATGCAAAGTCTACTGAAAATGTAGATGCTGATAAAGATTCAAAAGAGGATGACGACAAGAATAAGAAGAAAGAGGATGTGAAAAAGGTGGAGCAAGAAGAAATTGAACTCAGTATGGAAGAACTGTATGCGATAGAGTCAAAGAAGCTTGAGGAAATTCCGAGGTCAAGGACATTCCTAACAACAGTTTCTTGCAAAACCCATCGACTCGAGGTAAGATAGTTTTTCGTGCATTTTCTCAATGTGTTCACAATAATGCTAGTTCCTAATGTTATCGTTTCATCGGACTTTCCGTGTTAAACAGTGGGTTGATATTGATCCGATGCTAGAGTCCCAAATTCCAATGCTCAATGAAACTAGCGAAGCTCCTGCGCAGGATGGATATGACATACGTCAGGGTAGGAATCCCATGATGCACCCCAGTATGCATTCTGCAATGGGTGGCATGGACCCCAATCACATGAGTCCTGGAATGGACAGGATGGGTATGGCCAGGGGAGGGATGAGAGGAATGAATGGTGGTATGATGAACCCCATGGGTGGTTATGGGAACATGCCGTCTATGAACGGTGCGAATGGATCTTACAATGATGACCCCAGAAGCCCTGGGATGGACTCTCAGATGATGGGAGGTCGCTATGGACAAGACGTCATGGGTCAGATGGACCAGATGCGTCAAATGGATCAGATGCGCCAAATGAGAATGTCTCAGATGCACCCAATGGGTGGAGCTGTTCCTTTTGAAACTCCATCAATGCCTTCCAGAATGGGATATGGAAGCAATAATGGTCTCACACCTCAAGAGATGATGCAGTACGAGGCCATGCGCGCTAGAGAAGCTCCTAATCAAATGAACTTTGACAGGCAGCAGCAGATGATGAACCAGATGCCCTACAACCCTGCCAGCGGTGGAAATTTCACTGGAGACATTCCAATCGATCGTATGGGAGGCCCCACTGAAATGATTGGCAGAGTACCTCGTGGAGGCGCGCCGAATTCAGATATGATGATGATGATGAATAATAGCGGAAGTATGGATATGATGCAAATGGGCCGTAATGGTAACGCGTCTCAAGACATGATTAGAAATGCTGCCTTTGATCGCATGTCACGCGGATCAGGACAGGGAATGGGAGCACCAGACATGATGGGAATGCGTATGGGAATGATGGGAGGCCAGGGTGATAGGCAACTTCCGTTCATGGGTGAAAATGGTGGACAAGGACCTGGCGAGAATTACGATAGTCAAGACGCGAGCAAGGACCTCGTGAAAAATGACCAAAGCAATGTCTAACCTCCCGAGTGTTCCATTGGATAACAATGTGAATTTTTATGTGTACGACGGACGATGATCTTCCGCTCACAATATTTCAATCTTGGCACTTTTACATGAAGCAGAGGTTATGGACTTAAAATAACTACAGTAGATAAGTACTTAGAGAGTATTCTTCATTTGTCTCGTCCATTTTAGATTTGAGCACGATGACGACTTCAAGGATGCCTCTTTCTATTGTATTATTTGAGCCATAGATCTCCCAACCTTGTTGCCAATACTTGGCACCATGCAACATCTCTGGGTGTAAAGGTTTTTGCTGTGTCTGATCCTAGAACCAGAGCAGCTTTCCCGTAATTGCAATTTACATCCGATATGTCGAATGGAGTCATCAGAACTTCCTGTGTATTTTGTGGTAAATAGGACACTTCCGAACGACCTGGAAGTGCCTGTAAAGTAGGCAAGTACGTCTCTTTGTTTCCTTGCCCATCTTTCAAGAAACGATCTAAGATTGGCGTAGCAACTCCGTCTGGGATGGCTTTCCATAGATCGTCATCGAATGGTACAATTCCATCTAAAGCAAAGATTTCCCATCTCAAGTCTTGCTTTGAGTAACACAAGATTGCAGCTGACTTAGCTGGAGTAGAATTCCTCACGGCCTCAAGTGCCCAATCTACAAGATCCTGGTTCAACAACGTGGCACTTCCTTCGGTATAGACAGCGCCCTCCAGAGTCTTTCCTTCCAAGATGACAGTTTCTGCGAGAGCTGATGTTACATCCAATTTGCTAACACCATTCAGTAAAACAGCTCCAGCACTGAAGACAGCTAATAAATCCATTCGACTTTGCATTCCCATTTCTGCTGCTTGGTTGGTTGCGATGCTGGCCGCCTCGTAGTCAATGGAGCTTAAACGATTAGATAATGCGAGGAGGATGCCAATTGATCCAAGTGCAATCGAAGAAAAGTCTGCAGTCAGAAGTGACAAAATATAGTCTAACACTGACGTGGGAGTCAACGTTGAAGGAAGTTCAGGAATGGAGAGCTGCACCGATCCTTTTTTGTTTTCTGCAAACAAAGTTGTCTTTGAGGGAAGTTGGACATCAGGAGATGCCGCAAGATATCTTTGAGAGGTTTGTGCTTGAAGAAATGCTTGACAGTTAGCCGGTGCTAGGATGATGGTAATTTTTTTCAGATGCATCTTGGTTGCTTAAAATGTTGCTCTTCTAACTTGCGTCCTTCAGTGTGTTCATCAGAGAGGTATTCGGGTATTCGGTATTTTCATGTTGTGTCAAGCGAAAGTGCGATGAGGATGGAGGCCCTCCTCCATCCCATGATTGATGATGGGGGTTGTTAATCTAACCTCTAAATTAAATAGTCTTCTTGGCCATCATCATGAAAACTGTGGAATTACTTTCTTCGTCCTGTCCCTAAAATTATTTCAGGTGGCACAATTTCAATTGGTCGATGACACACTTTTTGGTTCACTGAACGGACCATTCCAAGTTCCAAGTGCGAAAAACTTCCTTATATCTAAATTAATAAGATGGATCATAATAACATTGATGATGGCTGTCACCTCATATTTGCGGAGGAGGATATGAACTCCGATGGGAGTGACTATGTACCCAGTGGGGATGAAGAAGATGACGAGTCCCTCAATTCGGATAACTATGACATGGAGATTGACACATTCCCCATGAGCAGAATCTTAAGCAAATGCAAAATGGTATTTATTCCACCAGAGCAACCAAATTGGAGTGAAATATCGGTAGAGACATTGAGAGGACTTATTCAAAAACATCGTGAGACAGAAACAGTGCGTGTATTTCTATGTGAAATAGATACGGATTCGCAGTATTACGAAGGGTATTATTCTGATATCAATAGAGAAATTATTCCATCTATGACAGGTTTGGCAGCAGGTGAAAAGGTGGAAGCAAAACGGTATTTGAGGACGAAGCACTACCGGACAATGCTAGACTATGCCTGTCGGGACCAAGTTGGGGAGAGGGGAGAAGCAAAAATCAAGTTGATACTCGATACAGCAAAGCGCTATCAAATCAATATGCGTTTGTTTCTAGCAACATATGAGAACATTGAAATAACTTGGAACTCAAGCCACAATTCTTGGCAAGAAAGTACCGATAGTAGAGATGAGGGAAAGTCTTTGGCCACTCCTTTGCATTCTCTTATTGATAATTCACAAGCTACCGTTGAATCTTTACGGACGATTTGTAGGGCTTGGCCACGTATTATATTTATCAGAAATAATGAGCTTAATTGTGCCAAAACAATTTTGATGAATCTTGTATTCAGCTGCTCATGGGACAACGATATAAAGCGCCTTCGAGCCTTCTCTGATGTTCTCTTTGAAGCAGCAGAAAAGACCAAAGAAGGTGCGCGGGGTTTGGTCGTTGCATCAGATACGATTAATGAAGGAGTAGATAAGTATTTTGATAATGGAGAAGAACGAAATGGAGAAGAACAAAATGGAGAAGAACAGACGGTGATCCATGTTATTACAACATACTACGATCGCCCTGAAGGTGCGTTGCCAATTTTCCTCAAGTGGTGGCCAGACGCTTTGAAACATATCAGTCTGAGTTCTGAAAACCAAGGGGACCATCCTTTCTTCAACATCTTCCGATGCCTCAAAACATACGAATCACTCGTGAAATCAATTGAGGCCTTTATTGAGTATTCCAGCCTTGATGCACTCGTAGCCTGCTTTCTATACGATAACATACAAGATGGGTATGGCTTTGACTTCCTCATTCAAGCATTGGAATTGAAAGAGGTCGAAATGTGTTCTAGATATCATGTCCCTACTATGAAAACTGATGAGCGCTGGCAATCTCATCTACTAAAATCTGTTCATCAGCTGTTGCAAAGAAAAGACGCACACGGTAGATCACTCCTTCACTACATGGCAGCATATATGGTAGATGATGATGATTCTGAAAGAACAAAACACTCAAGGGGTGTTAGACGCAAAATAGAAAAAGAATACCATGATGCGGGCCGTGACTTTCCTTATCAATTATTGTACCACATGAACATGGATCGTGAAGACCATGAAGGATTGAATCTAGAAGTGCTACTGTGGTGGAAGAAACACAGAATAACGACGTATACAAAGGCTGGCGATATAATGAAATGGATATTGAGTAAGGACAATAACTTGGCATTGTCGGTTGATGATCATGGTTTGAATCCTCTCCAATACGCCGTATCGACTGGAAAGAAATGGAGTGATGAGCTGAAAACTGTAGCGAGTATTGTACCAGACTGGAGCCATCCAGGAAATGGCACACTTTACCCCTTTTTAATTGCAGCGCACTCTGGTGATGATTTGGATACAGTCTTCGAACTGTTAAAGTTTGATGTTTCTATTTTAACTCCGCAACCAGGTTCCAAAAAAGAACAAAGTAGATGATATGAGACACTAATATTATTTCTATCTATTCGACTCATTCTTCTTGCATAGATCTAACCCAAGCCATCGTATCCATAAATGAGTCAATCACTGGGGGGTTTGAATTGTTATTATCATCATCTTGTCTCATTAATCCTTTTATCCACTTTTTTAATAGCATATGAAATCTAGAAATATGAAGGAAGGGAACAATATTTTTCACACAAAAACGGACGAAAACAGACACATTCTCTGACATTCTCACGTTTTTTCCATTCTCACGTTTTTATCTAACATACCTACCTACCTCTACCTGGTACGCAGTACCATAGCCACAAGCCAAAAGCGATAGCATAGCCAAGCAATTCATTCGAGCAAAACACAACACACTAAATTTTGAGCAGCATCCCCCCGTCTGCACTTCCTTCTTCCCTACTCAAGTGACGGCAAAGAAGAAAACATATTGTGTGGCACTTGCACTACTGTGACAAACAAAACAAATATGAAAAGAGAAATCGTAATTGACTTCGGTGGCATAACCAACGACAACGTGGAACAATTGCGCATCATCAATTCTACCTCCCTTCCAATTTCCTATGCTGATGGTTTCTACAAGGATGTAGTCAAGGCAAAGAATGAATCTCTCAACAAGTACGCGTATCACAATGGGTTCGTCATAGGATCTATTTGCTGTAGGATTCAAGATGAAAGCAAGATCTACATCATGACCCTTGGGGTGCTGCCGAGCTATCGAGGAAGGAATGTAGGGACAAAGCTCGTGCAGTCGGTTGTTGATTACGCCATAAGCGAAGAAGTTCGATCGAAGGGTATCCAGGAGATTCTACTTCATGTTCAGATAGATAATGAAGATGCCATCAAATTTTACCAAAGGCTTGGATTTGAGAAGGGTGAGATGGTGGAGAATTACTACAAGAGAATCGATCCACCTCATTGTTACATTTTAAGAAAGAAATTGTAATTTCAGATGGAGTTCTGTGGACCACTTTGAATACACTTTTATAAGCTAAGATGCTGAATAATTATAGTAGACTGTATCTCCATTGTTTGGATTTGGGTTGTTGTTGTTTCCTTGGTTCTGGCCTGGAATTTGTCCAGAATACTGGGACTGCTGGTATTGTTGAGAATGTGCAGCATGAGGAGGTGGGGGAGGTGGAGGAGGGATTTGTCCGGTACTCATTTGATTCGCATACATGTTTTGATTATACACGGGGGCATAACCATAATGCTGCTGATATGGTGCCATGGGTGGTCCGGGTGGTGGTGGCACATTAGGATAAGTGGTGTGTCCTGGATAGTTTTGCTGGTATTGCTGCTGATGGTGATAATGCATTGGAGGTTGTGGGGCATGAATACCTGGTGGCTGATAAGTAGGAGGCTGGGGATAATAGGGAGGCTGTGGCTGTGGCTGTGGCTGCTGAGGCTGATTAAAGTTCTGCTGTTGCCTGGGTGCATGATGAAACTGTGGAGGATAAGCTTTTCCCCGTGCTCCTTCTCTTCCACGGACCTGATCCCCTCGGTCACTTTGGCTTTTCTTTCTACCTCGTTTTGCTTCTCGTTCTGCTTCATCGTCGCTAAAGTACATTTCTTTTGAATCAGTCACTTCTTCGTCGTAAAGATTTGAGGCATCTGGGTTTCGCAATGTGAATATCGTCAAAAGTTAGTTCTGCTAATTGGATATGTAGACCGCCGACAGAAATTTCATTCCACATTTCGACTTACCGCAGCCTTTACGACTGTTTCTCGCAACGGTCAGTGTATCTACCATTTTGACTTGATCTTCTGAGTAGTATACTTGCATATTTCCATTTGACTTGATCCATTCGGTTAATACTCCATCCTTCGACCATGTGTCAGGGCAATTATCTCCAGATTTCGATTCATCTGGATTCTCTATATTGTCGGCATTGTTCTTAATCACATCTCCTTCTAATTGTGCACCTTCTTCCTTAGCTCCAATACTGCCTTTTGAATTGATGTCTTTTATCGTGTTAACATTTTCTTCTGCGGACAAGGGACTTTCATCTTTACCGACTTTCGTAGAATCTGTGCTTGGTTTTTCATTTCGATCTTTTGAGCCAGAGGTCTTTGTGAGGCGTAAAGTGTAGAGAGGATTAGATACAGGTCCGAAAACCTCGAGGATCTTCCCAAGTGGTACAACACAAATTTCGTTATCCTTTACTGCAATATTTCCTAGTTGATTCTTTGTGATAATTTCATCATTCTTAGATATCTTCAATAACAGGATGCTCCCTTCATCCAAAAGCGATGAATGAGAATTATTCATTGCATTGGTTGCGCTCTCACGGCAGCTTTCAACAACAATTGTCCTATCGGAAACCATGTGAAATTTTATGTGGCCTGCCAAACGAATTCTATCCGAAGTAATCTTGGCATGCATAACACCAGAATCACTTGGCTGAAAGAGCAAAATGTCACTAACTCCAAGATCAAGATCCAACTTCTGTTCTAGCTCTGCGACAGGGCAATTATATAGATCAACTTCGTTCTGTGTAGTAGGCACGATGATTCGAGAGTTTTGCTGAGCCTTCTTAGGAAAATCTTCCTTTTCCATTCTTGCAAGTTGCTCGGATAATCCTGCCTCTGATTCGTCATCGGATGAATCCTGTTCGGAGTCTGAATCTTTTGCTTCTCTCATTTCATTTCCATGTTGACTTTTAGATTGAATGGTAGCAATGGCTTCGCCATCCCTATCTTTTTCGTTCAAAGATTTCGTAGGTTTCTTTCCTGGCGATTCAATGGGTATTTTGATATCGGGCGTTGTAACAATGGCGTAGCTAGCTGCGAAAGCAAGATCGTCAACAGCTTCTTCGGCATAGCTATTCTGTTGATGATTGTATTTTCTCTTTGATTGGGAAGTATTCATGAATGTAGTGGTGAAATGGAAGTGGAATTTTGTATGATAAATTAAACAAATATTAATAACGGCGGCGGCGTGAGAAGTGAGATAAAGAAGAAATCTTGTGTGAAAACAGGTGCGAAGTGAAAAGTGAGATGTGAGATGTTGTGGAGGAATACCTTCCCTCCATAATAAATAAAAGGCCTAATGTTTTGAGTGGCTCTGCGGCAATCAAAAAGTACTAAATATTTATGTACGAAGAAAATAATACTCATCATCTGCAACCAACACTGTCATCTTACTACATACAGCGACAAACAATCATCCACTGTTTTCGTCGCGTGCTATTCACCTGCAGCTGATCAGTTAACATCAGACAGATTCTTGCAATGAGATTTCAAGGAGTATCGTTCGTCTTTGGATGGATTCAGATGACCACAGTCCGTGCAAATATCAAAAAAACAAATTTTCTCAATATTCATGAAAGGTCTTCCAATGAGAAGCAACGTGTGCTCTCAGTCCGTGGCGGCTCGACTCTATTGAGTGAAAGCGAAAGGTCAAATACCAGTCCTC
>Ga0306864_1000979_pt1 | contig 12265 bp, 13 predicted proteins | sample AntRauTorckE5430_FD_190448 | JGI IMG/M metagenome (GOLD analysis project Ga0306864, IMG submission 190448) | Saline lake microbial communities from Rauer Islands, Antarctica - Metagenome Torckler E5 #430 (v2) (version 2) | ecosystem: Environmental > Aquatic > Non-marine Saline and Alkaline >...
AGGGTGAGTATTTTATTTTATAATTGTTGTGCCTGTTGTGCGTTGTTTGTTAGCATTTTTTAAAATTCAAAAATTGAGTTCGCGCCCACCCGTCACTCTCAAGAAGTGAGAAACGCACCTCGTATAAATTATAAATTGTTCGTAGCTTTATGCGATACACATCTCTCCGTTTGCGTTTCACTACAGAGTGAACCTATTGTGCAATAACAAATATTATATTAGTAGAGTGCACCAGCGGTTGCTTGCTATTCTTTGACGTGTAATCTATAAAATTACTTTCGTTGTCTAGTAGAGACATAATCAGGAAAATTTTGTAAAGCAATTGATGATGATGAGCTTCTTCTTCTTCGGAATTCTTCATAATTATCTCAATTTCAATTGTTCTGAAGAATCTTGTAAAATGTCCATAATTCATAAAAACCCCTCGGCTGTTAAGAATCTTCTTTTTTTCTGAGCAATTCAAATAACTTGAGGTCTCGTCACAAAATAAAGAGCTAGTTTCTCTTCGAGATGCGGAATGGTGCCGGTGCCAAGGGTCCCCACGTCTCGAGGAAGCACTAGAGGTCTTTATTACTTCATAGAGACCGGTGGTACAGCTTGCATTCCTGACATTCTTGAAATACTGCAAAAGGGAATGGAAGATCTTCCAGATAGTCCATACTAGCATATTGAAAGCATTGTCTCTACTGGTCCGTCCTTCAAAACTTCACTATTTGCTCTGTGGTCTTCACAACTAGGGGATAGGATACTAATCGTGAAAGATGAAAGATGAATCTTAAAAAACGTCTGTCTGAAGATATAAAACAGAATAGTGGGTACAATAATTGGACAATTCGTCTCCCGTATCGCACTTCTCTCAAACATAATAATATGCTTTTGTTCAAAAGTCTCCCTTCTTCCTAATTACATTTGATAGCAAAATCAAGTCAAATGGCAGAAGTCCAGTGCAGTTTTAGCCTATTAGGTTTGATTTTCCTACTTCGCCGTTTTCTTTGGCACTTTCATTGTCGATTACTCCCTCTCCGTCTTCATTAGTTGCATCAGCAAGAGTTCTCAATAAAGGTGCATCAAACTTCGAAAAATAGAGATACGTAACAGTCGCGATTCCCAAAAGTAAAACGACATCTCCTCTGATGTCACTTGCTAGCGATGGAACTGATGGAAGTAATTGATAATCTTGTCTCGCTGCAATTTCAACGACGGGTACTAATAGCGCAGACACTAAATTTCCACCAATTTGCTGAACACTTTCGACAGCTGTCTCGTCAGATGGATAGGTGACATCGACAGCCAACTCGGCATTTATAGGCTGAATTGGTCCTGCTGTCATACCAAGTCCGAGTAGAGCCAACACTAATAATGCTGGTTCCTTTCCAATCACATGCTCTGTCAACCCCAAAGGTACGAGAAGGATCATGGTTGCAATAATGCATGCTAGTGTGACTTCTTTATATTTCTTTGTCTTGTCTACATATCCTCCGATGAGGACTCCCCCAACCAAGATACCAACTTCAAATCCTGCTCCAGCCATGTCAATTCCCAATTGATCTGTGATCCCTCCCCTTTTCATAACTTCGTCAATAAATGTACCGACAATATTCGTAATTGCGATACTCATAATAAAGGCTGATAGTGGAAAAATAAATCCTGGGGTCTTTAGCAACCGTCCAACTGACTCAATAAAAGCAGGTTCCTCCTCACCATTCACAAGCTTCTCAATCTCCGACCTATGTAATGATATTAATGATGAGATCCATGGGAACACTATCTTCATATTACTAGTTGCAAGAATGGTGAATAAACTTACGATGAAGGCGGTGTTGGAGGCTTGTTCTGAAACTGCATAAAGGTGCCCATCGTGACAACTGCGCAACACACACTAATGATACCAAAGTATTCCGCTAACCCATCGGGCGATGTTGAACACATTTCACCTCCAACCAAAAAAGCTATTGCAATACCAATTTGATTGAAATTCAAAGCAATGGCGGTAGAAGTTGCACGTTCATCTGAGGCAAACCATGTCGCAGAAAGCATAGGAGGGGTGCACTGAAAGAAAGGTTGAGCTGCTCCAGCCATAATAGTACCAGCGAGGACACTCCAAAATGGAACCAAATCTGCTCCCACTTGAACAGCTGATGCAGGGTCCACAGAAGTAGCACCTATTCCTAATGCTCCAAGTAAACCTCCAAAGACCCCAAATCCGCTACGAAAAAAACATCCAATGACCATGAGAGCGGAAGCTCCCTTTATTGACATTTCCAATCCAAAGTTCTTGACAGTATCCGTGACAAGGAAGCAACTTGCGACGTTGGTGAATAAAAATATGTCAATTAAACTGGCTGCTGAGTGACCTGCATATGCAGTTTCATAGGATGCAGGAGCGGCAGCTACAGAGAAACATACCCAGTCCGATATCAATGCGAGTAAAGAAAGGTATGCCAGTTGAGTCCATCTTTGATCATACACTTCAGGTACCATCTTTGAGTAGTCGACATCATCATTACTAGATTGTAATCTCGTATTCGCTATTCTGGAATGAGCGTTTTCTAGTGGAAATGCCAAGAGTTGGTTGCTGAGCTTGCCCTTTCCATGGCTATATTTAGGCACAGATGGAACCTTGAGGGATGTCAGAGTTGAGCCAGGTGCAAAACCAGAGACTTTCGTAGTGCCAGTGAATGTCAAGCATAGTAGCAATACATTTCTACTTGTTATTGTCAGCATGTTATTATGAATGAACCAACTTGAGGAGCTGGGTAGAGTATTTGCAAAGTTGGAGTTCTCAAGTAAGACACTATTGAAGATTTTTTCAGGTGAGGTACGTGTAGCTGATAATAATATGTGATGAGAAAGACGAGAGATTATTATGGCTTTTCTGGGCTGTTCATTGGGTAATTCTAAACTCTCAAGTTCCAGATGAAGAGAATTGTTCCAGCTTTCAGAGTAGGTTACTATCAGGTGCTTTGCTGTAGATGAAGCTGTTAAAGTTATCTGGTAGTGGATTCACGATGGAAGAATGCAGACGAATGTAGGAGGTCAAGATATCAAATAACAATGTAAATGATGCAGAAGCAGTGAGTGCGAATGTGTCACGCACCTTTTGTTCTGAGGAGGGGAGGTGGGGGGCAGGAAATAATTGTTGACGTCACAGGGCCATATGGTGAAGTCCAGACTGACGTCACAATGCCATCCATATGGGCTTAGTAGATTGCTAAAGTTGGGTCTACATTTTATTGAAAGGAAAAAATGATGTACGCAAAAGCAACAAAAGTTCAAACAATAGCGTTGCTTCTTATTAGTTATTAGGCACAAAAGATTTTTGTAGCGCTCAACAAAGAATAGATTACGGTTTATGCTTTACGCTCTATTTTTGGACATGAAGAATCTTTTGCAAATGGCCTTGTACTGTATCGTAGTAGGATCTGTACAGCAGACTGCATCACACGATTACTGGTATGTGCACTAGGTAGTAGCTTCTTGTCGCACCTCTCGTTTGAAAGAATGATCACATCTGCATATGAGTAGATAACGTAGTCTACTGTTCATTCAATATACTCGCAGTCCATAAATTTTCAATCATATTAGAAAATACGTGTTCATCGTTCTTTGCTGTTCTTGCTGTATTAGAGAAATCGATTTGACTGTTACCGTTCAGCGAATCATCAAGCCCACCTAGTTCCTGACCTATGTGGCGATCCTCCTTGAACATTTTGTTTTTCCCAGAGAAAGATTTTTTAGTTCTGCGGCAACGTTGGATATGCATTGTGTATTGTTACGAGCTGAGGATATGTTTTTAATCCACTTTATTTTATGAGTGCGAAAAGTGAGAAGGGTGAATTCAAATTCAAAATGTGGCCATTTGAATAAGAAGCTGATTGTAGGTTTTGGAGGGTTTTGGGCTTCTTTTGGGGACTTGGGCTTCTTTTGGGGACTTGGGCTTCTGATTTGACTTTAATTGGCATCTTTGATAGTAAGAATTCATTGATTGTATTCATTATTATTCATTGAGGTCAGCAATAGATGAGATAAAAGTCCAATCATCACACGGTATACGTAGTGTACGTAGAGTCATTCGGTTTTTCTTCTTGTCCTTTTGTAGCTAGTCTCTGATTGTTCTGCTACAAATATTTTAGATTCCTAAAGATGATGATGATTCCCTGTTCTTTCTACCTCATGACATTGAGCAATTCTACGATAACGTGAGGGCCTTTGATCAATATTGGCAAACTAATTTAATTCATGAAAACAACTCACTATCAATGTAATAGCAATACTTGCTGAAACTATTAGTTGTTATTTTGTGAATCGCTCTTGACTGGCAAAGGTATATAGATTACCATCAAGTAATACCGCTCATTTGGTTAACAATTTTTCTGGATCAGACATGGAATACTTGCTTATTCAATACTGTTATTCGATAGGAGGCGAATACTTTATGATATCTCAGATGTCTGAAAAAGACCATCTCCAATAAAGTGCGCAATTTCAATTCCCGTTCCTTTATTCTTCGATCGGCTGCAATGGAACATGAGGAGGAGGGAGGTGAACATTAGAAGTGATTAAAATATGAATATAACGCTGAAAGAATGATAATCTTTACGAACAGCAAATAGATTTGCTCCTATTCATTGTGTTGCATCCTTCGCGTCACTTACATTTGTGCGCTCGACATTTTCATGACTCCCACTGCCAACGCATGCTCTTTCCCCTCCGCATAGACGACAACGCCAACTCCCTTTTCCAAGGCTGGGGCATCATCTCCATCTTCAGGCATTTCTCCGCCAGGATTGGTCAGACCGGGACACATGATATTAGCTCCTCCGAGTATGAAAGGGATAGCGCCCTGGTCAACGGTCACTTTGTTAAATCCCAGAGTAGGATATTGATGGACAAATCTCAATACTGGGAGAATTGGACCGTCTCTACTTTGGAATATGATTGGCTCGTTACCAGATAATTCAAAACCTTCATGTGGAGTACTGCAGTATAGCATTAGGTGCGGACCGACTTTGTATTGGATAAGGGGTCTCTTTTTGGGAATGAGGATGTCCAGATGTTCCTCAAGGATGAGAGGATGTGATTCTTTCAGGTTATTTTTGATTCCTCGTTGGACTGATGCCTTGACTGATGTAGAAGTTGAGATATCGTTATCTGGATCGAAACGCTTGAACATGGTGCAAAATTGTTGTTCTTGCTGTAGCTGTTTCTGATGGTCAAGTATGTGATCTTGCTATGGTATTGTTTCAGGAGTGTTTCAGAAGTGGCTAACATAGTGGCGCTGTTGTGCGTTGTGCTTTTCTTTGTTGTCTCATGGGTTATCTGTCAGGGTAAGGCTCCTAACCTATGAGTATCAATATGTGTTTCTTCTCTCTTCTCCTCTCTTTCTTTCTTCCATCCCTTTTATCTTTTCTCCGTTGGTTTAGGGTCAAAACGCTCCTGTATCTTTTCGCAAATGTCTCCGTGGAATTTACTTCAAGTTGCCGACGCTCCTTCTGTTTTGATGGCAAATGCATTCATAAATATTTCTTGAATACATCAAAATGAAGCTAGCCATCCTTTCCGCTCTCGTTGCATCTGCTGCTGCTTTCGCTCCTGCTTCAGGCAGCGTCAAGTCAACGGCACTTAATGCTGATGTTAAAAATCAGATTGGAGCTCAAATTCCCATTGGATACTTCGAGTGAGTTGCTACCTACTATCGATATATTATGATGCATGATGCATGACGTATAATGTATGATGTAGTATAGATTCAATTGTGGATGAGAAATATCATGGGAAATGTTCGACATCGAGGCGTTGTGTATTCAATTACTCCTGATATTCGAATGCAACGGATTCGAAATAGACTTGTTTTGATTATTCAAAGAATTTGTCCATGATTCAAAAAGGCTTCCATTCCAATAAAATCTGGATCTAACACTGCAACCTATAATCTCTCGTCTACAATAAATAGCCCTCTCAATTTGATCAAGAACGGACCATATGGATCCCCCGAGGATAACTTCCGTCACTATCGTGGAGTTGAGGTAAAGCACGGACGTATTGCAATGGCAGCTACTGTTGGTATGCTTGTTCAGCAGACTACCCGCTTCGAGGGCTTAATTTCTCCTTCTGCTGACCTTAAGTTTTCCGATATCCCCAACGGTCTTGGAGCATTGAACGCTGTTCCTCTTGCTGGATGGTGTCAGATGATTGTTGTTATTGGACTTCATGAGGTCTTTATTAAGCAGCGTGAGGGAAAAGCACCTGGTGATTTCGGAACTGGATACTTTGGATTCACCATGGATGATCAGAGTTCAAAGCAACTTAGTTCCTTGAGTGCAGAGGTCTCCAATGGACGCCTTGCCATGGTTGGAATTTTGGGTATGTTCGCTTCCGAGATTGTTCACGGTGGAGAAGTTCTTGCTGAAACCAAGTTATTCAGTTAAATTATAACTTGTATAGTTTTTAGGATACAATTACTTATTTTTTTAATTTTTTACTACAGGAATATTTACACATGGTGATGGTATGCCACTGAATTTGGCATTTAATACTTAAGTTACATATATGGTCTTGGCTTCGTCTCCCATTGAGTCTTATTCAATTCAGGTTGACGATAGAGATAAAATTCTTGTTCGTCTTCGATACTTTCGTCATCAGAGAAATCATCCCGACGGTTTATGTTGCTACTCTTGGAATTTACTCGCTGGACATCTGCCATATTAAAACGAGTCCGTTTCACTTTCGGTGGACTGCCCGCCGCATTATCCAATGACGATCTTCTTGGTCGTGGTGGCAAGAGCCTTGACGAGACTTCCTTAAAGTTTTGGATGTGTAGATTATTGGATGCCGTTGCTGCGTCCTTCCTCTTTGTCAATTTGGCTTGCCTATATTCTTGATAGAGGCGAGAGCGTTCTGCATCCAGCTATCAAATTGAAACAAAAAGGTAATACTTGGTTGGTTTAAAGAATTGGTGGATGCCATTTATCATGCGAATACAGGTACCTACCTTGTTTTGTTCATCGACAAGCCTGGCATTGGTGAATGCAAGGGTAAGACCAGGTTTCACAAATTTCTTCGTCACTTGCTTGTCCACCAAAAATGTCAAGATGTTCATGACCACAAAAAATGATGCTGCAATCACATTTTGCTTTTTGAGAGCCAATAGAATTGAGAAGATATTGACTTTTGTGTACACAATAGTAAATACTGAGCGATTTAGTTGGTACATGAGCTTTCCTCCTCCTTCGTATGGTTGAGCGTAAATAAAGAGTGCCTGATGCGTGTAGACCTTGACCGCAATGTAGAAAAATGCGGCACAGGTGCCAGTTACGATGGGAACGATAGCAGTGTAGACAGCTGCAATCAACAGAGCGAAAATGAATTTAGGGACAACGTCTCCCCATTCAAGGGAAACAGGTGCTTTTAGTCTCTCAATCGTCCGTTTTGACGCAGCCTCAATAGTGATCAACTTATGAATAATAAGGTGGGAAACAATCTTTGGTATTTGTGCTAGTTCAAAGAAAGTTTCAGTGCCAGCAGCAAGCAGCATGTTGTTCAAGAAGAATTGGCTAGACGTTGCAATACCAGCAGTCAAAGTTCCAACAGTTGCCTGGGGGCTCTCAAGAATTTTCGTAAAGGTCAAGAGGACTTGGTGTCTAACGATTATAATCACCAAGTTGGCAACACGATAAGCAAAATGCCACTTGTAAACGAATTGATCAATTTCTGAATGAGTCTTGAACCGAATAAATTTGGTCGCAATTATCCTGTGTTGAAGAAATGAAGTGCGTTAGACAATAAAGTTGGCATAAGACTTCATAGCATTGTGACAGGCTTATGATCTTACCGAAGTAGAATAGGAACAGGAAGCATAATGAGCTCAAGCAGCACCACAGGCAGAAATCCTTCCATGGCTACATAAATAATTGAATTTTCTTCTGGTACCCATGGAAGACTATCCTTGATCTGATCGAGATCAGAGACAACAGTAATCGTAGAAACAACGCCAGCCCAAAATAGGGTTCCAGTAAATAGAAGAAAATCACACTGCATTTTCTTAATCTTGATGACCTGCCTTTCAACTGTAGAATTCTCCCATAAAATGTCTCTTGGGTCAGGGGCGGATTCGGTCACTGTAATACAAAAGTTGGAGGAAGGTGAGAGTTTATCCTTTAAAGGAAAATCAATAAAAGTTTCGTCGTTTGACGATGGTAGTAACTTACCCATGTATCCATTCGTGCCTGTGAGATTGCACTGAAGCGCGCTTTGTTTTGCTGTTAGATTCTCGAACTCTACGAAGCCCGTATTACAGGTCAACTCTTCAGTAGTGCCAGTAATTATTCTATTAGCATAATCAAAGATATCTCTCTGTCCTTCCCGATCTTCGGCTACATTCTTTACTTGCATGATGGATCTATGCTCTTTATCGACGTCTCTATTCAATCTCTTGATTTCAGATAGAAGGTATGGTAAAGCTTTCACCTTCTTACTGCCGCAGCAAAAAGTATGCCTGGAAAGTGACATGGTTGGATCTTGCGGCCGTTTCGTACTGCTACCAACACATTTGCATGTCATACAAAACATAATACCGAAGCGTTCGGATAGCAAGCCTTCCTTTTTCAAATAGTATTGCTGTTTTGCGTGTTGATGTTTTGCATACACAGATTCATAGCGCTCAATAACTGTTTGTCTCTGTTTTATTAGTTCAGACAACTTTCGCGCATTGAGAATAATTTCTGCACGTTTCACCTGGCCTGGGAAAATGGCATCGAAGAACTGAAACAAATCTTCATCTCTTTGATGCGACTCAGGGATATATTCCACCATACACGAATTCCGATATTGATCCAGATGAAGCTGCACATTGTCTTTCGCCTTTGCAGTAATTTGCCGAGACTTGAAACTGAAGCTTCCCTCGATCTCCGTTTTTTCCTCGTTCTCAACATCTCCATTTGCCAAAAAGTCAAAACGAAGAGCGATGAATGTTTCCCACTCTATCCAATGACGACGGAGAATGAATAGAACGAATGCAACAGAATATCCGAAGGGTACCCAAATCTTTGCACTCCCAGATTCTGTTTTTGGGAAAAGTTAGCCTACGGTTATTAATCGGAGAATGTGTGGTCTATACACAGAAGCTGCTTACCTAACCTGTTCATAGTATACCTAAAGTACCCGTCTGTTTGTGTCTCAATGACCAAGTTATCACCAAACTCAATTCCATCGTAGTTGTTGGTGTAATAGGTAGGAATGAGAATCATCGATGCTATGAGAAAGGGATAAAATGTGACATCAAAGCAGAAACGCAAGAACCTAATCATCACAAATGTGTCAAGTCCGATGCATCGTAGTAGTTCCAAGTCGGACTGCACCAACGGTCTCTTTTCAGTCATCGTCTTTTTTAGGTGTCGGTTAACATAGACATCATCTGTTTGTGCAAGAGTTACAGAAAGTGGAGAACCAACAGCGGAATCTCCAGACTTGATATTATTCTGCCCACCACTGCTCCACATTTTGTTGAACAGGGACCTCGGACTCATCGTACTAATACGAGGATGATTATAAATATTCTTCCCCATCAATGCTCCCTGCTGAAAATTCAAGTATGTAAAGGGCGACGGTCTAGATGGAAGATTCAACTTTTGATCTTCATTGAAAGTAAAGACTTCAGCTTGATGCTGATCTTCTTCGTCCGCGTCAGAGATATCATCGTCTTTACGAAAGTTGCTTAAAAATCCACCACGCTGGTCATACCTCAGCTTCATGCCCTTGACCCGCCTATGAAATTCCATTTCATCCTGCATTTCTTGCTCCACAAGCGCTGCCTGGTATTCATCTAATTGCTCCTCTGATAAGTCATTTGCAAGAGCATATTCTGCGACTTCTTTCGGTAGTCTTCTGCCACTAACTTCAACTACATCAGGAGTGAGGTGTCTTTGTATTTTTAACATTTTATTAGTAGGGGAAGAGCCGGTAGTGTGATTTGAATAATTTGCAGCCTGTGCTTCTCCTGTTTGATCCTAATCAATGGAAATAAAGATTACTATGGTTAGCAGCAGAAACATGAATGGAATTTGTTGTTGAAGAGTCTATTTGCTATTTGTTCTTTTCTTGTGTCATGCGCATGCAAGAATGATCCAATTGAGGAATCTGATAACACCTCTAGAGTAGGCACAAATGTTAATCTCGTATAGTGTACAATTACTTACCCGATAATCGTTGGTATCTTTGGGAGAGTCCAAGTCACTGGTTGGGCCATCATCCTCTCGATTTCTTCTGCCACTAGAAAAGAATCCGGACCTCCCGGGATTTCTCTGCCTCCTCCTTTCCTGTATCACATCTCGCATATGGCTAAGGTCGGAGTATTCCGAATATCGTGGTTCGTTACTAAGAAAAAGCCATTCGAAAATAGAGGTACTTAGTAACGGAGGAGGAGTCCTATGTGGCTTTGAATTTCGGCGGCGGTCAAAGACGGAAGATATGACTGGGCTTCTTCTTGCTATTTCAAACATGCCAAGGAAGATTGCAGATGTTCCTGCAGTCAAGATAAATGTCACTTGCACCTCAGCCCATGAGGCTTTGTCTTCCTCAATTTGCTCAGCCATGGCGAATGGGTGTGGAAGAAGGGTATGTGCTATCAATATCTAATATATAATATTAGAAAATAGGTGGAGTAGGAGTGAAATGCTAATGCTAAACAAGAGGTTATCATTATTTAGTATTATGGTAAGTACCGTACGATTCAAAAAAGCAGTCTTGCAGAAGACATCATTATTCTAGATGTGTGTTTTCGCAACAATGATCAATTTTTATGGCCTATTGAATGAGACTTGCCACTTGCCGTGTTGGGAGAAAGGTCAAGTGGTTATGGTGATTGATACTAAAGATAAAGTGGTGTTTGTCCATGGCAGGATACGTTGGAATACATGGATCATATCGTACCGATCCTCGTTCACGGGGTTAAAAATGCATGAGGATAGGTTAAGAAACCCTGGAATCTTTTATAACAATTGCTAGCCCTCACAATGATGCTAATGATTAAAATGCTGCTGGTCGGCCAACACAAATTGCTTCGCATACTTGATTCCATGCCTGAAAAGGTAGGTCGAGCTTAAGACCCCGAAAATATTATATCATCAAGTTCGATCCCTCCAAAGTCGTTGCTAAAAATCCAGATTATGAGTTATTTGACGTATGCCATAGCCTCGATAGTCGGCAGCGCTGCCCTTAGGATCATCATTTCTTGTATACTGCATATGCACATGATATGCAGATCAAGCCCCTCTAAAATTGATCAAGTTCGCCCCTCCCCTCTTACTTGTAGGTGATCAAAAATGATAGGTACTTCTCCACGGGATTATGTAAGAAGGAAAAATGCTTTCAGTTGTCGGGGGCCGCGTGCCGACTAAACCACAGTCACCTACCTCGCCTCTACCGTGATTCATAAAGTATAAATAAAAATAAAACGATTCTAAAGGTTCCTTGGAAAATAGAATGTTAATACTGTACCCCGGGCCACTTTTGATGGTTAGAAGTAGAACTTGATTTCATCTTTCTGTTTCGTGTTGTATAAATGTATGGACGTCTTGTTAGAGAAGGTTTTGAGTAAGGTGTGGTGGTTTGTCGTGATGTTGGTGTGCTCTGTATGATAATGATGCCGAGTGGGATTGGAGCCAGTTTACAAGTCGTTCGTTGGACATGTTAAGAATGTCCCCAACATAAAGCATAAATACACCTGCTCTCATTCGAAGTTGAACACAGACTGTACATATGCATAATAGTACATAGCTTTAAGAAATAAGACATGACTGTCAAAGAATACTGAGTTGTGAGGAATAATGAGCTTACACTTACCTCGGATACGCATAATTTAAACTAGACGACGCTACCAAAAAAAGGTGACATGGCCCCATCCCGATCAATGAAGGAAGAACACGAGGAAACAGGAAATTGATTGTAATGTGCAGAAGTACGTGACAGAAGATGATCACAAAAGCACAAAAAGGCAGTCTTCAGTAAATCTAATAGGCAAATAAACTAATTTGTCGATTTTGATCGTATTGACTACGTTATTCTTGACCACATTAAATTTCCCATGCAAAATCCGTGGTGCATTCAAATCAAACCTTCATTTAATCAGCCTTCAATGGGAAAGAAATCTTGGTAATACCACTCGCCCGAATCACCATAATCTCAAGCATGTCACCAGTGTAAATATCTCTCTCTCCAGCGGTAACAAAGGCGTCCTTGACAATCTCCACAACCTCTTCTGCGGGTAAAG
>Ga0306864_1000980_pt1 | contig 12255 bp, 9 predicted proteins | sample AntRauTorckE5430_FD_190448 | JGI IMG/M metagenome (GOLD analysis project Ga0306864, IMG submission 190448) | Saline lake microbial communities from Rauer Islands, Antarctica - Metagenome Torckler E5 #430 (v2) (version 2) | ecosystem: Environmental > Aquatic > Non-marine Saline and Alkaline >...
GGCGCTGTCTAGGGCTTTAGTGAGCTGTCTAGAAGCTGTCTGATCCAATGCCAATTGCTATCTTCAATCTCAGTCTTTGAGTTTGAATATTGAGTTTGTCATGAATGACTGTTTCATCGGTAGGAGGAGGTAGGAGGCCATATATTGATATTGACGATGTCTCCCGGTGTCATACCGGTCATAGCCGTCAATCTCATTAATCTCATATCACCTCACACAGGTGCCAAAATGCATTCATATTTCATAATGTCGTTCTAATGAATGGATAGTTGTGCCATAATTGCTTGGAATGGATCAACGGAATGGACTTGAGAGGCATGAAGTGGAATCCAGTAATAACTCGGCGTGCTATTACAAGCACAGACAGCAAGTAGGATGAATTGTGTAATTAGTTTCAGGATTAATCTTCACTAAGCTCCTTGCGTGACTTGATTGGTGGCCAATATGTAGTACACGGCAAGTCAATAGATCATGACATTGAGCGTTTTTTTAGATGTGCAAAAGTGATTTATATATTATTTATTATTATCTATTAACAGAGCATTACTGCTGTTCTTGTTCCTGTTCCTCTTCACTTGCATCATCAAAGATACGAAGTGTTGTCACTCTTTCTTTTTCCTGGACCCACTCGTTGATCTGCTCCTCTTCCCCATCCAGCAACAGCAACTCCCATCCCTCAAAAAACTTGGGCAACAACCAAAGTCGACCAGGGATACACAGCATCGTCATGAAAGGAAATGCAATCGCAATCGCCTTCGTATTCTGCACCATGAACACACCTACAAAAAATAGAATCTGGAACGCAGTGTACATATGATAGCGACGCATCTTCATATACTTGACAAAGGGCTCCTTCTTGTACATGCTAGGCTGCTGAAAGAAGGTCAAGAAACGATTCCAGAAATCGATGCGACCAATGGATGATAGACCCATGAACAAAAATACTCCAAGCAGCACTGGCATAGGAATCAGTTTCATTGTGGGAAGGAAGAGCAGGGATAGGCCCACAAGCGAGTGGCTGAAAAGGCCCGTCAACCGTGTTTCGTGAACGCTAATCACCTTGCCATCCTTATCCTTCTCAGATAAGCTATTTAAATGCACGATGCATGGGACGGTCGTTGCTACGAGCCACGGAAGGCCAAGCATTCCATTAATTAAATTGCAGAACCCATTTAAGAAGAGGTCCCAGTTGTAAGAATCGCCATGCTGTAAACCGTTCCTTTCGCAGTAGATCAAGTGCCAAGTAATGCCATTATCGAGGTAGAAGAGAATGAAGGACAACATCGCAGGTCCAGCAGCAATGGCGATAGCATAGTTCTTCCCGTTCAAGTCAAACATGTCAGCGAACCAACTACGATTACCTGCAGGCTCGGCAATGTCCGTACAATCATCTGGCCAAAAGGTAGTGCAGTCAGCAGAGCAGCAAGTGTAAGTCGGCTCGAAGCCATCTGGGACTTTGAGACTTTCAACACCTACGGTTGGGAAGGCAATGTGTTTCAGCAACGTCCATACAATAACTGCCACAGTCACGGAAAAATCACTGCAAGAGTCACGCGCGATCTGGTTGCAGAGGAAGGGAGACGTCTTGAGGGCACGAAGGGCAAATATGGTGGCAGTGGTAGCAAGACCAATGAGAATGCTGAGAATGGCAGACTTGAGGTAAATATATTTATCACCAAGCTCCTTTTCAAGATCTGCGTGAGACTTGTTAGAAGGGTCCATGTACCTCAACATACCTCCAGATCCAAAGGGGCTTCCAATCGCGTTCAAAATGAAGATGGATACAATCAAGAGTGCAAAGATATCATCGGTAAAGCGAGTAGCCAACTTCACAAAGCGGGTGAGATCAAAGAATGCTGTGATAGTTGTATAGACGAAGGTCCATACTGACACCCATGCATAGAAGGGCAAGAAGGGAATATCCATGCTCTTGCTCATTTCAAAGATGACAGTTGTCATGATCAGCACAGGACCAGTTGATCCAACAACAATCTAGAGATAGAAAAAATTGGATGAGATCAAATCAATTGATTGATTGATGGGAACACTATTTGGCAACATTCATGCAAATCACAATTATACATACCATTGGCATACCCGTGAAGATGGAAAAAAATACGCCTGTCCATGCTGTGGCAAGGATGGTCTCTACTGCACCGATGCTGAATCCGGTGTTAGCGCCATACACAGCACCAAATGTCAAGGTTGGAGCAATCACGGTAATGAATAGTAGCAAAGATACAGCAACGGTCTTATGATTGAAGTTTGTCATTTCTTCTACCCAGTGCGTCCCTAGAGTACGCTTCACATCGGCAACTAACCCTTTGCCCCAAGATTGGGCAGGGTCTAAGAGGGAAGCATAGAATGAGTTGAAGTTTGTGTGAGTTGCGTTGGATTTATCAGTTGTTAACAGCTATGTTTGAAAACATGATAATGCGCAAAAAGATGAAGAAGAAGGAAACGTACTAAGATAGATCTTTCCTGCATTGGGAATGAGGTCAGCGTTGGATCTCTCGTCAGTCCAATTGTTGTAATCCTTCGCATCTTCTGGATGATCTTCCACATCGTGGTAGTTGCGGGTTGACGTGATAATGGGCTTGTCTTTTGGGCTCATCTTTCGTGTTGTTCTTTTTCTTGTTGCTTGTTGGTGGTCTGTCACGGGATAATATAAATTATTTGCTCTACTTATCTGCTAGCTTTGAGGTTGGGCTGGGTTGCACTAGAATAGTATTGTTAGAATTTGGTAGTGTTTTTGTCTTTGCAATGTTTCAATATTGTTAAATTATGAGGCACAGGAAAAGAGAGCAGATCGAAGTTTGGTATTCGAGAATGTACTTGCTTCGTATTTGTGGACGTGGAGGAAAGTGAGGGAGGTTTTGCTTACGTCACAAGGACGGCGATAAATGATGCTGACATCACTCTTCTTTTTCGGATCATGAGGAAATCTATAAGGAATGAGAATCTGGATTTTTGCATACGTCAGCTGTTAATTACATGCTTACGTCAGATGCTTACACCCCGCATGTCAAGAAAAAATTTAAAATTCTGATTTCCCTTGTTTTCGTTTACAAACCGTAAACAAACTTACTAGCTACTAGAGCGTATCCTACTCCATAAGCTGCATGTCTCATAATGCGATCAATTATGAGTACAAATAATTCTCTTCTAGTAGATGACTCTTTTAACATATCTGTTGGTCGCCTTGATGGTCACCATCGAGGTCTGGCAACCAGCTATCTTCCTGCAGTAGATTTTACAGTCTTTGCAATGGTTATTGTTACGATGGGACTTCTTCTCATTGTAGAGATATTGAGGCACAAACTAGACAAGATTGCCAAGGGTAAAGAATTTGTTGAAAATGTGCTTGGAGCTGTCTACCATGAACGTAAGTCATTAATTTTGGCTCTATTTCTGAATAGTACGATATGTACTTTGCTCATCATCTTGTATTCCTTCTTTTGTATCGCTGATGTGCTGCTACTGGTGCAGTATCGACACTAGGAATAGTAGAAGCCACCGTATTTCTTATAACACATTACTACGGAGATTATAGCAAGAAAACAAAGCAGATCTTTGCAGAAGTTCACTTCACTCTATTCTACGTGGCTATCATAAATGCGCTAATGTCGTGCTTGCTATACTTTTGTTCTGTGCGGTTTGCAAACAAGCATTGGGTTCGCTTAGAAACAGTCGACATTGACCATTATATAGCAATAAGAAAGAAGTTTGATGTGTTGGAGAAAAAGCTGCACATAAATCCTGACAGAAGTAATAAGGACCTGCAGCATCATAGTCCAATGGCCTCTACTGGTAATACCATGAGTAGGGGGAGATATCCTCATCTATTGAACGTGTCCAACCCTTCAACCTACAAGCACTTGCTTAATGCCAAGTACAGAAACCTGCTTGTGCAAGTCCGCTTTCATGAACTCAGACTACATTTCATTGAAAGCAACGAACTCGATCCTAGATTTCGTGTATCTACATATCTCAAGCTTTGTATGAATGATGTATTCAAGAGCTTGGTGCACATCTCAACGTTTTCGTGGCTCATTCTTCTGGCTGTCTCCAATGTTCTGTACTTTGTTTTGGGGTTGATCGTGGCTGGTGCTGAAGAGCAAGCGCCTATCGGGATTGTGCTATCCAGCATTTTTGTAGGTCTTGCAGTAGCTTTTGTGGTGATATCTTTAATAATTGCATTGAAAATGAGGAATATCTTCTACACCATTATGAGGAACAAGCACTGGGAACTCGACGAAGCGATAGAGCAAACATTATCCGACGCCAGCAATCCTGTCCCTAACACCCCAAATCAGCTTTCTTTGTTTTGGGCTGAAGATCCGACCTTTGTGGTGACCTTTTGCCAGATAATGCAATTTGGCTACGCATTATCTGCTGGTCTTCTCCTCGTCTTCAAGAAAGAAGTGTTCAATGGTAGTCAGTTCAAGTGGGTGGGTTGGTATGTGGTTGTGCCAGTTGCATGTTATCTTATGTTTTTGGTAAGTGCTTTTTTAAACTCAATCGAAACTTAGTCGAGTGCAATGAATTTATTTCTAATGCATTGCTCATCCTCTTTTTATGGCAAAGGGCATCTGGTGTTCCACAATTTTAAAGTTCACCCAATGTACAAGTCTCGGTGCGTTGGTCAATGAAAAACACCTCATCACTGCCAGGGCAATGTTCGATCTCAACGAGGCGAAATTGATTAGAGAAGATGAGATAGACCTTGCCGAGACCCAACTTGCAAACCCAGCAAGTACAAGGAATTTCCAAGAAAGAGATACATTACTGAAAAGGAAGCTACGTAAGGCCTCGTCAAGAAAAGTGAAGTTTGTAGAATCCAATCGCGTTGTAGAGCACGGTTGTGAGTTTGAATCAAACCCAAGTTTAACTGGTAGCGAAATCTTAGTTCAGCTCAGTGAACTCGTAAAAAAGCCATCAAAAGACCTTCCTAATGCAGTATTGAAGTCGAGGGGCAAAAGGATTAAATCAGTTTCTGATGGTGTTGCATCTATGCGCAAGAACATGTTCACGAAAGTTTCAACTGAAGCTTTAAAAGTACTTGAGAGTGATGATACCTCCATTGAAAAAAATGTGCAGCCTACGTTGGACAATACATTGTCCAGTTATCCTAGGAGAGCGCCTACTAGAAGGCAAAGAGCGGTTTCAACAGGGGTCCTTCTGATGTCTAGTGAGAAATCAAAGTCGTTGATTCATGAACATTCCAGTTTTGATGTAGCTTCGAAAAGGTCTGTTTCCAAGTTGAACAAAGTAATAAATCCTATTGCTGAGGAAGGCGAGCAAAGTTCTCAAAGCCAATCATTCAAGCCTGCGCAGAATGACGAGGTAAAGGAAAGGAATGTTGAAGTCTCAATTGAGAGCGAAAGAAAATGCTTACAGCAAATACAAAGCATGAACTTGGCTAATGTGCTTCGAGGCCTTTACATGAAGAAGCCTTATCGCCTAGCCACTAACATTTTTGGAACTTTAGTAGTTTTTTTCATGGTTGCGCTTCGAATTGAGTTGATTCTCTTGGATTCCTGTGCCATTGAAGGTAAGATTATATTTCGAGGGGAGCCATGTTATAACTGTGCAGTTGAATTCGTCTTACATCGCACTTGCTTTTCTTTTCAGACAATCAAAACACGTGGAACTTCGTGGGCCGTCAGACAGCGTTTTGGTGTGTAGTAGTCTGGCTATGCGGTTTCATGATTGAATCTTTCGTACAGATTATAATCTTTTACAAGGGCACTGGACAGCACATGGTTATTGCCGGTGGGTTCGACTTTATATTGTCCCTTGTTTGTCTTGGGATGTTTTTGAGGGCAGAAGCTCAGAGATGTTGTGTCTATGACAACCAATTTATTGACAATGAAAGTTTGACATGCGACTATCAATCGTGTGATCCAAATCCTTCTTGCTGTCCTCAGTTTGGAAATCGTCTTTGTGGAGGTGTCGGTAATCTTGAACCAATAACTGCAATGATAGTTTTACGTTTATTCAGATTTGTTGTTGGGAAACGCCTTTGGTCACTTCGTACTCGGTTCAATGCCACCACCGGCTTTAGTAATCACGCAGATAGAAGAAATCAATACGCTATCAAAACTTCTGGCTGTAGTACAAGAAGGAAGGCCCTGACCCACGGCCACGATTACTCTCATCATTGTAAGGGTACGATTGACGAATTGTGGGCAATGGCAGTTGCGAAATTTCCTGAAATTGCTGCAACTGAGGGGATTTTCAGCGGGCGTCTTCTAGAGGCAATGCTTGGCATCAAAGCTTGTCCTGTGACCCATAACGCGTGTTCAATGCAGGATGGAGAGCAGAGCATCCCTTTGGGTCGTTTAAATGTATTACCCTCTCTAGCGATAAGACCCTCAGCTTTGGATAAGAAACAGACGAAGAATGACAGCCTCGGAGTTTTGAGTTTAAATGAACCAAAGAATCACTTCCTCCACCCTACTGCCCCGCTCCTTCATGAAATGAGGACAACTCAATACAAGTGGTTGCCTCTACTTGATGATTGGGATATGGTTGATGTTGTGATAACTAAATATGAAATAGTTTGGTTGGCACCAAAAGGAAAGGACGGTATCTGCGATCTTGACGAGTGTAACGCAAGAGAAAATAACGGAGAGGATGAAAAGATAACTGTATTTAAAAATGGAGGTCAGGGTGTGTGCCTGCATGATATAGCAATGAACCGAGATGTTGTGGGCCGCCTTACTATCGGTGATATTGAGCAGATAAAAGTTCAACGATACCCACCAAATATTAAAGTGCAACCATTCTCCCTAGAGGAAGATGTTGAATGCCAATCGGTTAGAGATAGCTTTTCCAAATCTGATGAACTCAGTCCTAGTGATAGATTCGAGAACGTTATGGAGGATGTCTTGACATTGAAGTCTCCTCAAGGCACACTTTGTCTCCGATTCTTTGCAGACCTTGTAAACGAAGAAGAAAGAAGTCCCCAGCAACGTACAACAAATGTGTATTCTCTAAGCAGAAAAGGAGTTGCACTAACTTGGTGCCAATCAATATCTGATCTCTGTGGTTCTGAACAGCTAAAACAGCGACTGCATCATTCCAGAAATAGCGGCGATGGAAAGCTTTTTGATTTCGTCGAAGAGGGTGAAACAAAGAAGGTTGGATCTAGTTTTAAAATGTTTCGTAGTACGTAGTGGGTTATGGTAGACACAAAATATTAATCAAATGTTGGACTTGTCTTTTACTACAATCGCTCAGGTTTCGAACTAGTACAGTGTCCTGTTACCACTGGTTACTTCAGTCAGGTCAATGACCAAAGACAATTCACTATCGTATTTGTGATGGAATACAATATAATAGAATATACAAACAAATGACAACGCCAAATAGACTGTTATTTTAATAATCATGGGCTGCATGATGCATGTCAATATTTGTAGCATCGTAATCTAGATTTAAATTGACTCACAGTTGTTATGAATGCTATGTTTAAATTTATAGCTTCAAAAGGTCAAACATCGTTTCTATTGCTCGCAGAATTTTCTAGCATTCTGGAACATATTCAACCATGGCCCAACCTTGAAGTCCTTCCATTCCTCTGGAGTCCAAGGCCATTGCCAAGTCGTGAATACGCGCTCCGGGTGGGGCATCATGGCCAAGTGACGACCGTCCTCAGAGCATAATGCTGCAATTCCATCAGGACTTCCATTCGGATTGAATGGGTACTCTTGAGTAATCTCGTTCGAGTCATTAACAAATCGAACAGGAGCAAGATTATTGGCAATAACTTTTTCATGGATGGACTTGTCTGGGAAGTGGAAACGCCCTTCTCCATGAGCAACCCAGACTCCAAGAGTTGAGCCTTCCATCCCTTTAAACATGATTGCAGGACCTTCGGTGATCTTTACATTGCTGAAACGGCTTTCAAATTTAGCACTGTGGTTATGCAAAAGTCTGGGCTGGTTCGCTTCTGGGAGGCCTTCGCTATTGGGAATCCATCCCAAAAGTGCCATCAGCTGGCATCCATTGCAAACTCCAAGACTGAAAGTGTCCGTACGAGTACGGAAGTCCTGAAATTGCTTAAATACGCTCTCATTAAATTTGATTACACCAGCCCATCCCTTTCCGCTGTCCAACACGTCTGCATATGAGAAGCCTCCAACAAAGACGATTCCACGGAACATGTCAAGAGTGACATTGCCATCCAGTAAATCACTAACGCTAACATCCCACGCTTCAAATCCAGCAGAGAGGAAGGCAGAAATCATTTCTTTGTCTCCATTGCTTCCTTCCTGACGAATAATTGCTACCTTGTGCTTCATTTCACTCTTCATGATAGCCTCATCAGTGGGCTCAGGTGCATATGTTAGATTCCATTCAGGAGCCTTTCTAGACTTGAGACCAGCTTGTTCTTGAGCAACGCACTCGGGATTTCTCTGGCGGTGTTCGAGCTTGAATCCAGTTGCTTCCCACACATCACGAAGAACAGTAGTCTTCTCATCGATACATGCCGCAGCTCCTCCAACAGAAATCTTGATGGAATCACCAACAGCAGCAGTTCCAATATCAACACATGGCACTCCGACTGCCTTGTAAGCAGCAATAGTGGCTACAGCATCTGCTTCAGATACTTCAATGACCAATCCCGCCTCTTCACTGAAAAGGGTCCCAATTTCTCCAGAGTTGTCCGCCTCAGGAACATCAACAGTAATAGCACAATTTCCTGCAAAAGCCATCTCCATAAGTGTTATAGCCAAACCTCCATCTGAGCGATCGTGGCCTGCTAGAATAGTACGCTTCTCAATGAGATTTTGTGTTGTCTCAAATGCCTTCTTGAACATTAAGAAGTCCTCAACGTCAGGGCTAACATCTCCAATCTGATTATAAACCTGAGCAATGCAAGATCCTCCAAGACGAGCCTTTCCATTACCAAGATCAACGTACAGCAATTTGGTAGTTTTACCTGCTGGACACTTCAAATCGGGTGTTACAGTCTTGGTAATATCAGGACAAGTTACGTAACATGTCATGCTGAGCTCACCAGGAGCCTTGACAACCTCATCACCACACTGAGCAGCCATGGACAAAGAATCTTTTCCTCCATCAATTCCAGCTCCGAAAGTAATGAGAGATTCTCTGAGAGCCTCACATGCATCGTACATTTTCGCTCCCTCACCGGGAAGCTTTGCAGCATACATCCAATTTCCACTGGCTTTGATATCCGCAATCTTGGAAATCTTGGCCCATACCAAGTTGGTCATGGATTCAGCGACAGTCATTCTTGCCATTGCAGCGGAATCAATAAATCCCTTGATAGGTTGTTCTCCGCAAGCTACTGCAGTTCCAGTGGTTCCAAAGTGTGTATGCGCTGTTACACCCACATCAGCAAGAGGCAATTGTAGAGGTCCTACACACTGCTGTTGAGCAACAAGTCCAGTGACTGAGCGGTCAACTTTGTGGACAAGAAAGCGCTTAGATCCAACAGTGATGAGACGAAGCACACGATCAACAATGTTCATAACAGTAGTTCCCTCGGGCAATTTTAATGGTTTGAGATCCAATTTGATGTGATTGTCAATGAATGTTTTTTGGGGCATTTTACCGAGGACAAGCTCTAATGGCAAATCAACGGGAGTAGAACCATCCTGCGAATCGCGAACAACAACCTTTCCATCTCCAGTAACAGTTCCGAGAATACGAATGGGACAGTTTTCGCGGTCAGCCATGGCCTGAAAGAGATCCTTATCGCAGGGTTTGATCAATAGTGCATTATTCTCCTGGTATTCGGCTCCCCAAATCTCAAGAACAGACATTGTCTTGTCTCCAAGATAAACCTGTAAAAGATTGGATGCAAAATTGTGAGACGGCGTTGAATCTTTACATCTACATCTACATCTGCAATCAATACTCTGTAGTTGCACTGTAGTGCAATTTCAAATTCACGATATCTTACCTTGCGAATATCATATTCAGCCCCAGCGGGTTCGACAATTTCCTTCAAAACATTACCGTTACCTCCGGCTCCCTGATCATGCACGGAAATAATTGGATTTTTGTCCCCCAAATCACAACATGCCTTCATGAGACGTCCTAGACGGTTTTCCATTTCAGCATCACCCCTCTGCACAGCATCGAAATCAAGATCTGCATTCTCTGAACTTTGGACACGAGAAGAAGCTGCACCTCCTCCAATTCCAATTCTATAAGCAGGACCTCCAAGTTTGACAACAAGCATACCCTTTTCAGGTGCTCCCTTGACAGTATGTCCTCCATCCATCTGTCCAACCCCAGCCGAGAACATGATCGGCTTGACCCATTCGAATCTCTCTCCGTTGGGCAGACGTTGTCCAAAAGAACGTGACCATCCATGAATAACTGGTTCACCATATTTATTCCCATAATCGGATGCTCCATTACTCGCTTCAATCTGGATATCCAATGGACTGGCAAGGTTCTTCGGATAAACAAAGGTCTTGTCTTCCCAGGGCAAATCATACTCTGGAATCTGCAAGTTTCCAACGCAATAAGCAGAAATTCCTGCGACGGGGTATGCTCCTCTTCCAGTGGCCATGACATCTCTCAATCTTCCTCCCGTTCCAGTCTCTGCTCCAGCAAATGGCGCAACTCCACATGGGAAATTATGCGTTTCAGCTGTAAGAATGGGATGAAGTGTCTGTGTCTGTACGCTCATGGGAGTAGCCTTTCCAACATTATCAGGTTTGAGTGCCTGGCATTCGTATCCCTTGATACTGGATGAGTTATCGTGGAATGCAATGACGGAATTTTGTTTGCATTCTTCAGTGAGTGTTTCCTTGACTAGTTTGAAGAGTGTTTTCGGCTTCTCCACTCCGTCAATGACCATTTTCCCTCCAAAGAACCAATGGCGCGAGTGTTCCGAGTTGGATTGTCCCATGTCGAAGCACTCGACATCGGTAGGGTTGCGTTTCAATTTTTCCTGTGATGATGATGATGATGATGATGATGATGGTGTTGATGATGATGTAAAAAAGGGTGAGAGTTGGTATTATAGTAATAATAATAATAATAATTACAACAACAACCAATAACAATAACAATAATACTAACCTTGAATAGATTGGTGTAATAATCCAAATCAAAATCATCGAATCCAAGTCCCTTCTCCTTATTAATCTTTTCAAGCGCAGCTCTTCCCTCTTCCATGATGGGAACAGTGGTAACTTGTTCGGTAACAACATCAATGTCAAAGGTCGAGATGGGTTCCTTGTATTCTTGCTCAGTCATGCGATCATGTAGGATATCATGTATGGCAGAGAGAGCCCTGGGGGAAAGTCCACTAGTATTGGTAAGAGTGATCCTGAAACGACGCGATTTTTCTAGACGATCGATGGTGGCCAGTCCGCATGCTTGACAGATGGAAACGGCATTGGATGAGAATGCTGATGCGAATGTCATGCGAGGTCCGTATTCCAAGTCTATCACTGATGCAGGGTTGTTGCCAGTATCAGTATCAGATGTTTGGAAAATGGATGTTTCGAGACGAAGTTTTTCTGATTCAAATGTTTCAGCGAGAAGCCATTGAAGTTGGGAAGTTTGAAGATCATTGAGTGGTTCTGTTGTCTGCACGTTGAAACATGATTCAGTGGCAATCGATTGGATGGCATCGGCGTCATCAGCAAGTTGAAGTGATTTGAGCTGTTCCTTCACGGATGGCAGGAGTGAATGAGGAGGCTCCGTCTCACGATAGTAGTGAAGGATTGTCATGATGATCAATGGTGCAGTGCACTTGAAGTGTAGTTGGAGTAGATTCAAGCTGAAACAAGGGAATCAACAATTATTCATCCAATGACTTATTCAGTTAAGAATTTATACGGGAGATGGAGCTCAATAGAAATTTCAACATGTAATTGATCCCATACCATCTCATGGCAGGCATCCGATCTCATCTCATCACATCAAATCCCCCAAAGAACAAAAACAAGATATGAATGGCTCAAAGTTGTGAGGAGCTTTTTGTGGCTCACAATTTATACCGCGAAGGTAATTCCTTTGTAAGGAGAATATTATTATGATGTCGAGGAAATAACCGTCAGCGTCAACCGTTAATTATTTATGACAACCTGCAACCACAACCTACGTACACAACACAAATAATACGAAATACTCTATGGTAGACACAAGTAATAATAATTACAACACAAAACACAACGAACAACAACCACGATCACCTTACTTATCACCTACCTACTTACTTATCTACCTTCTACCTTACCATCAAGAATGAGCCAA
>Ga0306864_1000981_pt1 | contig 12249 bp, 8 predicted proteins | sample AntRauTorckE5430_FD_190448 | JGI IMG/M metagenome (GOLD analysis project Ga0306864, IMG submission 190448) | Saline lake microbial communities from Rauer Islands, Antarctica - Metagenome Torckler E5 #430 (v2) (version 2) | ecosystem: Environmental > Aquatic > Non-marine Saline and Alkaline >...
ATCATCGTAGGAGTTGATGCCTTGAAGAAAGTTCTCTTGGCAGCAACAGCATTAAATTGATGATGATTTGCTGAACAAACAACTGCCTTCAATCCCGTTGATGCTAGGATTGAAGGAGCACGACGTGTGGCGATGGAAGTGATGCGGGAGATCATCTTCTGTACGATATGTGATGGATGTACGAGGTACGGATTCCGTTGTCGTGTTGATCATCATCATCGATGCGTCGATGCGCCTCTTTACTCCTTATCGTACCTACCATACGTTCATAGATTTCACTCCTCAATCTTTTTAATCGAAGATATTGCCAACGGTGTTGCTTATATTTCTCCGTCACCCACTCCATCCATCTTCCTTCTTCCTCTCATCATTATTCATTATGGTACTGTCATAAAAAACGGATGTGTTTGGTATTGCAATTTGCAATAGAAACAACAGTGCAATACACAGAAAGCTCGACCGACCGACGGAACTGATAATACTACTCCTGTAGCCAGCAGCTACTAGCTAGTAGCTATTCACTGTACAATAATAGCACAAAGCAATAGACCCTCCTATCCTTCCTTTGTCTATCACTCCGTATCCTCATGCTGCCAGTGCAAATTGTAATATGACAATATCAACTAATCAGCAAAAAGATTTCCACATTGCTCCAATGCTGGATGTGTCAACACCGGAATTTATGAACTTCTTCAGAATCTTATCGAAACGCGCAATACTTTGGACTGAAATGATTGTGGACGAAACTATTATGCACACCAATGACGTAGACTCGCATTTAGCGTACTCGCCACACCTTTCTCCAATCATTTGTCAAATCGGAGGTAGAAATCCAGAGTTTTGTGGCAAGGCAACGAGTATTGTTGAATCCTATGAATATGATGAAGTGAATTTAAACATTGATTGTCCCAGTAGTAGGGTGTCAGGAAAACGAAAATTTGGTGCTATACTCATGAAAGATGCAGAGACTGCAAATGAAGTTGTAGCAACAATGAACGAAAATGTTAAAAATATTCCCATATCGGTCAAGACTCGAGTAGGCATTGAATGCGAAGATGGTGAGATATTAGACACCATGGACCATCTCATAGGATTTATTGACGATTTGAGGAAACGAGGGTGTAAAAAGTTTTACATCCATGCCAGGAAATGTGTTATTGGAGGATTAACGCCTGCTCAGAATCGGCTTGTTCCTCCATTAAATTACCCCAGAGCGTATAGACTATGCCATCGCTTTCCAGACTGTGAATTCATTTTGAATGGTGGTATTCCAGGTCTTGCAGCTGCCAAGTTGATATGTGATGGGATACAAATGCCAAGAGGAAAAAAGGAAAGTGAAGAATTGGAAACAAAAAGCTGTGAAAATAAGGAGCACAAAGTTCCCTGTGGAATCTGCAATGTATCGAATGGTTCGTGCACAACACCTCCAACTATTGCACCGCCTAACCTTACTGGAGTTATGCTGGGAAGAGCATGCATGGAAAATCCTGCAATGTTTTGGGACATTGATAAATACTTTTACGGTGCTAGCAGTAACCCTTGTCAAACTCGGAGAGATGCCCTGATTCAGTATTGCGAGTATCTAGAGACTGTGTATCCAAGAAGGTGCTGTGACAACGATGAAAGGGTAACGTCAAGAATTCCATCGCCCAAAGTTGAAATGAATGTAAACAGTGGTGGTTGTCCAATTTGCAGCTGCACATATAAACCTGCACCTAATGTAAAAACAGAACAATTGAATGATATTGCGCAACCGTCGTCCAAGGCAAAGATTAAGATCACTTCTCGGGTTGTGGATAGATCATTGCGACCAATACTGGGTATTTTCTTCGGACTGCGAAAGAGCAAGCAATTTAGAAGAGAGTGCGATAAACTTAGTAGAGACAAGACTATTCGAAATTGTGGCCCGGGGTTCATTTTAAGGCAAGTCCTTCTTGCGATGCCCAGTGAAATACTGGACCAGCCCTTTACTAAGACTGAAGATCTTACGGACGCAGATGTGCCTCTACATGTTGGACCAATACTAGATAGTTGCAAGAGATGCGTTGGAAATTAGATTCCTATTATTCTAATGTATGGAGATGTGCGCAATAGAAATTAATTGTGATAATCTTTGTATTCTTGTACTACATATTGTAACACTTGAAAAGATTGAAGGCATTGACTAAACAAATCCATCGTATATTCCATATATATCCCTATATCAGCCCTCGTTCAGGTATCAACGGTCCGAACCTCAAATGTGGAGACATTTCTTTGAATTCATCTTCATCCCAAACAAACTTGATCGTAAATCCCTCCTTCACAGAAACACTGGGGAAGACCATGCCTCTAAACCTGGAAATTGCCAATTCATGCATAGGCTCACCATTGAGCAAAAACTGCACCATTGGGAGATCAGATTGCTGAACTGCTACGCCGATCGTATCTCCATCCTGTACATTCGGAATACCTCTCATCAGCTTCGTCCCATCATCTATATTAACATCAGCGTCATTATCGCTCACATTGGCTAGAGAATTATAAAATTCTCTACTTTTCTTGGTGGCAACTCCAAATTTAAGCGCCAAGTCATTGCTGAAAAAATCTTCGTTGTCATCGCCAGAGGTAATCTTGCCGTCTTCAGCGGTAACATGCCACTCCCAATAAGCAGCATCTTGCTCAATGGAAACGCCAACGAGCGCAATTCCTTCACCTTTGACCGTGAGTCCGCTGATGTCAACCGATGGTGACGACATTTTACGGCTGATTATGAATTGGAACGAAGGTTTGGGAGCATTTTGCTCTGTCATTTCTGTCTGATTCTCAGAAGGACGAATAGAGTCGAAGCACGAGCAACATAATCCCATATTTTATTGTAGTCGGTTATTAAGTAATATGATTAGTACTGAGTCTGGTGGGTGTGTTGTCTACAATATGTCTTTCTTGCTTGCGATTTGCGATTGCTGTTTGCTGTCTGCTGTCTGTCTGCTCGCTAGCGAGCTGGTAGCGACTAGCTTGTTTCGGGACCTTTTATGATTTTAGGCCCTTTTCCAATAAGTAAGGGTCAAACTTTCCCCCCCCCGTCATCCTCATCATTCTTTTCGACACTACCATACCTCTTGTCGCTAGATACGAACGACAGGTGGAGATCCTGAGATCCTCCACCAGTTAATTACTCTGTTGAATTGAATGCACATCATATCTGATTTACGTTCAGTTCCAACGTGACGTGCTTTTGAGAACGACGTCTCAGACAACAGAAACAATATTTGAATATGCAAGATACCGTAAAATCAACTGTAGAGAACATGTTTTCCCTATTTAGCAGACTAACGGCAAAGGCATTACCAATGAGTGAGAGTGCAGCAAAGAATCTTTCTACCAAGTATGAAGTGCCTTTGAAAGCACTAGTTGGCCGCAACTTCTTGTCCATCGATGAGCTTAGGTAAGCACTCTGGCATAAATATTGATACTGTTTCTGTAGCATATGCATATGTGGTGTGCTCACGACCAACACCTCTTTTCTTTACCCCATTCATTCATTTCGAAGCAATGAAGAACTTCGCGGATTGCTCGATCTTTCCAAAGAATACAAGGCCACATATGGAAAGGATTCTACCGTAGATCAAACAAAGGCACCAAAACCCCTTACTGGGGAATCTGTTGCAATGATTTTCCAAAAACGTTCCACTCGCACCAGAGTATCCACCGAAACAGGAATGTATAAGCTTGGAGGACACGGTCTCTTTCTCGGGCCATCTGATATTCAACTCGGAGTAAATGAATCTATGAAGGATACTGCACAGGTGCTTAGTAGGTTTAACTCTATCATTCTTGCTCGCGTATATGGACACAAGGACATTGTTGAGTTGGCAGAGCATGCTACTGTTCCTGTGATTAACGCTTTGTCTGATTTGCACCATCCCCTTCAGACTTTGGCTGATCTCATGGCTCTCGAGGATCATTTCGGCACTGAAAATATCCGTGGAAAAACGCTTACTTGGGTTGGAGATGGAAATAAGTGAGTTTTGATTGTTTTGTTTATGAATTCAATTCATGATAATTTGACTTTTCTCTTGCTGATTGTTGTCTCCCATCGTTATAAACAGTGTTCTCCATGATCTGATGTTAGGATGTGCAAAGCTTGGTATGAATGTGAGAATCGCCACACCAAAGGGTTACGAATGTAATGCAGACATCATGGCTAAAACTCAGGCATTAGCTAAGGAAAACGGAACTAAAGACGTATTTGTCACTAATGTAGCAGATGAAGGAGTGAAGGGAAGTGACGTAATTGTAACCGACACTTGGGTATCCATGGGACAGGAGGATGAATACCAAAAGCGCGTAGAAGAGTTTGCTGGATATGAAGTGAACAAGGAACTTATGAGTAAAGCGAACGATGGCGCTGTTTTCTTGCACTGCCTTCCTCGTCACAAAGAGGAGGTCTCTGATGAGGTATTTTATTCCGATGCAAGTCTGGTCTTCCCAGAGGCGGAGAACAGAATGTGGACTGTCATGTCTGTTATGGCAGCTCAATTAGGAAAGTACTAAAAAGAACAATGATGTGAAAGTTATGTGATGCGGATATGATTGAAAAGATGTGGGTACAGTGCACCAGTTGCAATGTACATAAATAAAAGATAATTTGTTCATTTTATGATGATTCAACATTTCCATTTTGAATTTGTATTTGATCACAAGACAACAGTCAGTTTTCAAATTGCAATTTTTATAGAAGTCGAAACAAATTCTATCGCAATTTTGGAGACATCGCTTTCCTAACAATTGTAAGCCGGTGGTCCAGCAGGAAGAAATTGTTGTGTGGACCGGCGTTTGTTGTTGTTGTTGTGGTGGTAGGTGTGGTGGTTGCTGGTCTTTGCTGGTGGTTGCTGGTCGTTGTTTGTTTCTGGGATTGATTGAAAAGAAATTGCGTTTCTAACGGCTTTTTCCTTTTCAGTGTCCGTTCGAAAAAGCAATAAACGACAAACCTACCGGCGGCGGACCCAACATCATTGCTTAACAAGAACCAAGGTGTCTTGGTGTCACATTTCCATCATCATCTCGTTGAAGACCACTACTACTACTACTGTTGTGATACAAGTGGTCGAATAACAGATTTGCAGCAGTTTCAATTCGGAGTTCTCTAAACGTTCATCCACGTAGAATTGGAAAGCTCTCCATTTTCATCGTGATACTCACAAGCAGGCACGATTACAATTGTTATCTTTTCGAGATCGACCAACTCCGAAACAATTGATTCCTACAACATCACACTTCAATAAACTTCTCCGTCAAAAGAAAAACGTTGTTATAAACTGCACGATGCCGAAGCAAAACCTGGTACAGACGTGGCTTGCTGCGATCGGTCTTTCACCGCAGATTGTTGAGACATTCGATGCAGCGGGGATCGTGAATCCCAAAGACCTCGCGGAGCTTGAAGTCTGCCATTACCCTGCACTGGGAGTGAAGAATGCTGCCGATCGCAAGAAGTTATTCTATCTTGTTCAAAGGGTAAAAATGGCCGTTCCAGGGAATGAGGAGGGTGACAATGACGAGTTCGCCTCTCCTGCTTCTGGTTGGCAGCATGCTGGAGAAAGAACGGGGGTTAATGATTCTCGTGGTTCCAATGATCAATACAATGATTCTTTTGAAATTGACGGTAATGTTGATGATGACGACATTGATGAGGTGCTTCAGGAGCAGTATGAGCCTTTACTTCGCGATTCTTCAGATGAGGAATCTTTCCACTCAGCCAGTGTCGATTTTTCTTCCGATGAAGAACTCCCCTCTCCTCCCTTTACACCCACGAGGCAGAATCATAGTTACAGAGATGATGGAACGCCTCCATCAGAGAACAAAAAAGAAGTGGAGTTTTTGAAGAGGAGAGCGGCTAGATTAGAGAAAGTCACCCCGCCTAGAAAAGCTGTGCCAACAATTCTAAAATCTCCAAGGGATACACCAGAAAGCAGTGGTCAGAAGAAGAAGAAAAAGAATAGAAGAACTAGTATGAAGCATTTAGTTGCTGAAGTGGTTAAATCGCCTTTCAGAACCATGGGAATATCCCAAGATGAGGATGATATTGATAGTCCGGATCCATCGCATTCGTCAAAATCTACTACGACAACAATCAAGGTGAAGAGACAAGCATCTTCTAGTCCATCAAAGCGGAAATCTGGTGGAAAGACGAGAAGGGAAATGCTTGCAAAATTGAGAGCAGGTAAATCAAAGGACGAATCATCTTCTGCACCGAAGAAGGGCAGTCCTAGAAAGGCATTCGATATGGCACCCATCGGTGATTCGCTTTCAGAAGATGTGAATGTTGCTGAACACCCCAAAACTAGTAGGAGGAGTAAACGGCTGGAAGAAAAGCTGACAGATGATCGGATTAGCATTAGCAAAACGATGTCTCCATCATCGGAATCTGGCTCAATTGGAAATGATGCTCAGAGTCTTGGATCACGGAGCCGGAAAAGTGCGTCTTCTCGGGGTGACACACTGCCTTCGAGACGGACACGCACCTCTTCCGCTGGTAGCAGCAGAAGCGGTGCTTCTAGAGATAAAGCAAAAGTTTTAGGTTCTAGCGTGGCCAAGATGACAAGCTCTGGAGCAACAGTAAAGGTCACTGCCAAGGAACGCAAATCGAGACTGCAAAGCCCTCCAAGTCGAGAGAACAAAAGACTTTCTACCATTCCTTCTGACCGCCCCTCAATCATGTCCCCCGTTCAAGTAACACAAGTTTCTGCGAATGATATTGATGAAAGCTTGGGAGATGATATCGAATCTGTCAAATCAGGATCCAGTCGTTCTTCCAGAAAATCTTCCCAAAAACCAAGGGTGCGGACTTCCTCTTCTGATGATCGATCGTTCAAGAGCTCCTCCTCAAACCCACAAGCTCGATCGTCAAAGAGTAGATTGTCTGCGAAGGCTGCCCGAGCAAAGTCTACTCCAAAGGGAAGAATGTCGTCATCTCACAACAAGCCTCCAAGCAAATCTGATCCTCCAACGATTGACACTTTAAAGTCCAAAAGCTTTGAGGAATTTGGGATGAAGGAGCCAGTTACACCCAAGAGTACAAAGCCAAACACATCTTCGGGAGTTGTGTTTGTTCACGGTGGTCAAACGGATAAGTCGTGGACTGCGAGAGTTGGTGTCATAAGGGAAGCGAATAATTTGCATCATGAGGATGAAATGAAATCACTACACGATGACAAGCACTATGAGGAGGAAATGCGCATTCGTGTAGTTATAAGAAAAAGGCCGATGTCCAAGAAGGAAGCTGCCAAGAAAGATGAAGTTGATGTCATCCACCCATTGCGATACCCTAATTATGGAAAAGTTTTGGTATACCAAGCGAAGACTAGGGTTGATCTGACGAAAGAGGTTGAATCAGTTCCTTTCGCCTTTGACAATGTGTTTGCCGAAGAGTCCAACAATTGCCAAATTTATGATGAAACGATCAGACCCCTCATTCCAGGAGCCTTTGAAGGAAGATGGGCGAGCGTATTTGCCTACGGTCAAACTGGAAGTGGAAAGACCTTTACCATGATGGGAAGCACATTAACTGGGATCAAAGCTAGAAGCAAAAGTGTTCAACACGATAAGAATTACGGGCTTTATGTCCTAGCTGCTCGTGATATCTTTGAGTTTGCCAATAGAGAAGAAAATTCACATTTAAGTGTTGGGGCGTCGCTGTTTGAAATCTATGGAGGAAAGCTGTTTGATCTGCTGAACGATAGAAATCCAGTGAAATGTCTTGAGAATCATAAGGGTAAAGTTTGTTTCCCAGGTTTGAGTGAGCATCCTATTACAAGCGCAGATGGGTTAATTCAATTGATTGAAGCCGGTTCAAACAATAGATCCACAGGAAGTACCTCTGCAAATAGAGATAGTAGCCGATCTCATGCTGTATTACAACTTCATCTTAGAAAGACAATGGGAAAGCGAGAAAATGTAGAACATGGGCGTCTCACCTTTATCGATCTAGCAGGTAGTGAAAGAGGAGCTGATACTAATAAGGCATCAAGAACAACACGTCTCGAAGGAGCAGATATTAATACCTCCTTACTCGCTCTTAAGGAGGTTATTCGTGCACTGGCGACGGGCGATTCAATGACCCATATTCCATTTAGAGGGAGCAAGCTCACTCAAGTTTTGAAGGAAAGTTTCATAGGGAAGAACTCGCGCACGGTGATGGTTGCGTGTGTTGCTCCAAGTATCACAAATTGTGATCATACACTGAATACTCTAAGATATGCTGATAGAGTGAAGGAGCGAAATGCCGAAACCGGACACCTCGCGGACTCCGTCGCAAAGGCATCTAACATTTATATGAAACCTCGGCCAGGTCCTTCCAGTGATCAGACTGATCTTGAAAAATCGGTTCAACGCAGATTGTCAACTTTAATCGGTGACAACGAGAATGAGGAGGAAGAAGATAATTGGCTGTCAGAGTTTGACAGTGAAGAGGACGAGAAGGACAATTATGATGAGGGAATTGATGAACTAAATGAGGTACTGCGGTCGCCAGTTGCGATGAGGCTTGATGGTGACAGATTTTTTGGAGGCCTAAATGATTCTAATGACCAAAGTTGTCCAAGGTTGGCAAAGAAGGAGGCTGTAGCACCTCTAGTCAGCGCACACCGCACAATTATGACTGAGATGCTTGGAATGGTGAAGCAAGAAATGACACTTGTCAATTGCACAGATGCTGATAGGGAACTTATTGATGAATATTTGGACGAATTGGAGATTATACAGGATCAGCAGCTTTCAATGATTTCAACACTGCGGGAATCCTTGGTTCAGTATTACGCACAAAGACCATCTGATGACGATGATGCATCTTATGATGACCTTCGTTCGCCGCAGAGGAAGTAAGACCTCTGATAATGTAAAATACGTACCTTCACTACTTTATTTGTCAATTTTCTGTCGCAGAGTATCATTTGCAATTACACGTACCATTAGTACAATTTCAAACTTTGATATCTAGCTAGATATACTGCACTACAGATATCCTTATATCCTTGTAGGAAGCGTTCCGGCTTCCGAATCGTCAACAACGACATAATCACCATTACATCTCACAGATATGAATACCAATGGAACGGTTACAGGGACGTTAACGATTTTTTCAGTGCGCTGGCAGTTTTCTAACATGATGTGGTATTTGTCTATTTGCTGACAGAACGCTGGACAACGATTATTATTGTGTATCGTTTGTACCAATACCTCACAAGGAGTCATAAAATAGAAATTACTTCATCTTTGACCAATTGCAACCGTATCCCGAACATGAGGTTTGAAATTACCGTCACAATCGGTGTATGTATCTTAGCTGGGATAGTCAGCGGTTTCATATCGTCACCTGCCAAGATATCATTATTCAAAACTAATGCCATCTTTCCAAGCACTACTAGAACGCAAGCGAGCATTGACCCTGATTGCGGATGTGGTCCCACTATTTTTGAGGGGAAACCTTCAAATAATGCTCGTGGAGATATTGACCATCGCGATGTGATCGCCAATCTTCCCATATTTAAATGTGATGGAACAGAAACTACGTTGGACAACATTATTGGAAAATCCGATCAAAATCCTAACAGAACATCATTAGTAGTTTTCCTGAGGAGTCTCGGGTGACCTTTCTGTCAAGAACAGATTGTACAATACAATCGTATTCGTCAATCGCAGCTTCTTGCTAATGATGTAGACTTGGTCATTGTATCGATTGGGGAACCAAAAGTGGGCAAGAAACTATTGAAACACCTTGAAGTGCAGGATGGAGAAGATTGGGTTTTTGTGGATCCCGAGAATAGGCTTTACGATGCCCTAGAACTGAATAGCGGCATTGAAACAACGCTCTTCTCCATTGAAACTCCACTCGCATTCAGAGACCGCTTCTTTGGTTCCAATGGGCGTAAAGACGGAATGAAAGACTTGCTGGATGTGCTCGGTAAATGGAAAGATGCAGTTTACATTCCTCCCAAGTCAGACCAAGCCTTTCAGCGTAAGTTTGACATTGAATCAAATCCCTTTCTTTCCGAATCGTTTGTCATTGCGTTTAGTGCGTCAATCTAAACTATTCTGTGTTCACTTGTATTACGTTACGCTGCGCGTCTTATAGAGGGTGGATTGTTTATCTTTAAGGGGGCAGACACTGCGTTTGCGTATTATGATGCTGCTGTAGGCACCCATCTTGAAGTGGCGATAGCGGTAGATAGAGCCCTGGAGGTGGCGTCGAGGTAAATTGGTGAAGGAAGAATACGATGCATACCACAGATATTAGATTATGACGAGCAAGAGTGCGTTGAATGATAGCGAATTTGAATTCAGATATTAAAATCAAGTGTGGGATTCGTTTGATATAATGCTCCTTGCGATGTCGTTGTCTAATGGTCAACAAAGGTCCTCCAGCAGTGTCCAAATTATTTTGCTGAATGATAACATGTATTGCGAATGAAATGCAGTAAACTATTGACATGTTTGTACAAACGGTAATGTAATTTAATCTGCAATTTTAGCAACATTAAAATTAAAACAACGCGATAACGCAGAACAAATGCATGGTGTTGTTCAAATAGAGTAAATAGTGAAGCTGGATAGAGGGTCACTGTCCACCATGGCGGCCCGCCCATATACAAAATGTTTGGAGCTTGGACAATCATTCTCGTTTCCTATCTAGGCAGCCTGCTTTCTGCTTTCGCAGTTGGGACAACGAAACCATTTTTACTCACATACAACAACGTGATATTGCTGATTGTTCTGACAAAAATAAATGCTGTATCAGCGATTGTTAATTCTTCTTTTAAAAAAATAAACTATTTACCTCTACTTACAGAAGAAATAAATGAGAAGAGTTTCAATTTTCACTCATCGTGTGTTCTCATTTTTTAAGGACAATTTTACATCCCATGAATCATCATCTTGACAATAATTGAGCTTCTATCATGCGTTCCTCCTAAGCAAAGTACTTGTAGGAATGTAAAGTTTTTCGACTTCTACAATAATTTTCAATAGTTTTCGGTTTGTGGCACTTCCTAACGATTGCATCATCATCATAATAGACCTTAATGTGTTCTGGTAAAGTATTGGAATAGTAATTTTAATGCCAATCTACAGGTGTACTGGGGAATAACACTATCGATACGAAAAATTTGTACTGTAGATCTCTCTACTAGCTTATAACAGTAGGTAGCTCTCTCTCAGTGCGAACCAAAATTATCTTTCAACGGCTGCATCTAAATTATTTATTACCATGTTCAATGTGAATGTATCTACATAGAATTATGAAATTACACCAAATCAGTTACGGTCAAGAAGATAGACAGATATTACTAATTGGAACAGTAGTGCTTTTTACACTGCTGGTAATAGATCGACAGTCCCGACAACGACAAACTTCAAGTGAAAGTTGTTTGTTGAGCGTTTTCAAAAATCAAAAAGGTTTGAAAAAGGCCTATTTAAAAAGCTGAGAAGATCATGGTGCCAAAAAGAAACGGTTATAATCTCTCTTGCTTGTTGGTAGTAATTAACTATTTAGTAGTTACCACTTACCTTTTACAATACAAAACTTCTCTCCGCAAAGCAGCAGAAACCCGCCACAGACAATCCGTTTTAAAGCGACTGCACACTCTTGCTAAAGGAAAACCTTCAGCACGCCATGGAGGATGACGCAGCACTAATGGCCGAGCTGTTGGCCGTTTCCAATCAAAGTTCGAGCAGCCGATTTGATGATGGGGAAGGAAATGACAATGATTTCTCAGAAAGCAACAATAAGGATAAATTCATATCACCAGGTGCATCGCGAAGAAAATCACGTCTAGCATCCGAAGATAAAGCAAAGAACATCATAAATAGTATGCGAAAAGTGATGCATGATGGAGACAAGGATTTAAATGCAATCGGTGGAGTTCCAAATGTTGTCAGTCGCATTTCGTCTTTAAGTGGAACGCCTAGATCATCAGCGAAAAAGATAAATAGCTCCAGGGGAAATAGTACGCAAGACCTTACTATGGATAACTCTATTGGCCATGAACGCGGTGGATCTGCAGAAGATGCAGACTTACTGGCAGAGCTTAGGGCTATTTCAATGAAGAATACCAGTTCAGATCGTTTCGGTGATAATGATGATGATGGTCAAAATGCTGAGCCACCGGTGCAAGAATCGATACAACGTTCAAAGCTCAAGCAAATGTCACCAAAGAAAGTGGGCGCCCCAAAGAGAGAAGGGAAAGCCACTCCACCATGGAAGAAGAAAAAGCC
>Ga0306864_1000982_pt1 | contig 12237 bp, 14 predicted proteins | sample AntRauTorckE5430_FD_190448 | JGI IMG/M metagenome (GOLD analysis project Ga0306864, IMG submission 190448) | Saline lake microbial communities from Rauer Islands, Antarctica - Metagenome Torckler E5 #430 (v2) (version 2) | ecosystem: Environmental > Aquatic > Non-marine Saline and Alkaline >...
CACAATGTTGTGTGAGATGTGGTGCGCAGCAGCAATGCGCAATTCTGTCTATCATAAATACGACAGGTATGTTGGATCAAGGTTGGATAATAGATAAATGAGATCTTAAAGTTCGCATGATGTCTGCGCGATGTGTTCGCGCTATTATACGCCATAATCAATCACGATCTGTTACAAGTTACAAGTGAAAGTGTTTACAATACAATAATCTACAAAACACATCACTAACTGTTGATACAGCAGTGCATCGGTAGGTATTGTTATTACCAATTACCAATTACAATATAAGAAATACCTGCAGCTATTTATCCATTCAGTATCAGCAGCAAGCGATCATCATGCCGCATTGTCAAAAGGAGAACCATGATCGTCAAGCCAAATCCAAAAAGAAGCGCCTGAAGAAGAAGGAAGAAACAGACGCCCGAAAGAAAACTGCCAAGGCTCAGGAACTCGAAGAAGAGCTCGATAAAGCGAAATCCAGGCCGAACAATATAGCCCTCGCCGACGGTCATGGTGAGTACGAGGTAGGATGCGAGGAAGAGAAGGAGTTGAAAGCTCGATTCAATGTGAACAAGCGGTCAAAGAAGGTGAGTGAGTGAATTGATGCAAGGACTTCTTGTTACTCGTGGTCTGAGTGCAAGAATGCTAAAACTAGTTGTATTCGCTTTTGTCTTTACGGCAACCAACGCGTTATTATTTCTTTCATATTTAGCACCTCCGAAATGACATTAGGAAGCAGCAAGAAAGGAAGGAGAGAGAGGACCAGGAACAACTGCAGAGAGATCAGGAGGAGCAATACCAAGTGCAGCAACAAAGGCTCAAACAAGAGGCCGATGGGCAGGAAGAAGAAGAGGAACCGCTCACAGAAGAATATTTGGTTTACATTTGTCAATGCTGTCGCAAAAAGTTCAATACGACGAACCAATTTGTGAATCATTCCAATAGTAAGAAACACAGGGACAATGCTAAGTTGTACGAAGAAGTCGGGGTGATTGTGACTGACGTGCAGCTATGGAAAAAAGGGCATTCGTACAAACACGATGAGGAGGAATATGATGAGTATGAATTTGAGAAGAGTGAATATGTCGATGACATCGAGGAATATGGAGAGACTAATAATGACGCTGAGTCCAGTGACAGTGACAGTGACAAAGTAGCTACCGAACCTATCAGAAAGAGTATGTTCGCTGCTTTTGCTGATAGCGATAGCAGTAACAGCAGTTGTAATAGCAGTGAAAGCTCTAAAAAGGAAGATGACGGCGATGACGAAGAAATATCTGCAGCGTCTATAGAACAAATCGCCGAAAATGTTGATGATGATCAGTATGAGTATTATGATGACTTCGACTTATTGGAAGAGATAATCTACCAGAACCGGCTCCAGAATCGTTTCTACTCTGATTATGACACAACTGAAGTTGACGAAGAGGCCGGATCCATTGTAGCGATCCCATTTGACAACGATCGATACAATCCAGAGCATTACGATGCCAATGAAAATAGGCTTGCTTCAGTCCAGCATAGGCTACAGAAAAGGTACGGTGGTATGTGGCATTTGCTATCTTGTGAAGGACAATACTGCTTCTGTATGAGATCAATTCCCAAATACTCACTTATCCTCCTTGTTGCAGACTTGCGGCCAAAGGCATTGAGCCAAGTCAAGTAAATCCAGGCTACAGAACATCAGATGTAGTGTCGATGGGAAAGACGCTCCTTCAAGACTTAATGGAAGCTGGCATCGAAACAATGCAGGCGAAACTAGAGGCGTATAATAAGCATAAGGCGGAATGTCAGTTGCTTGGAAGAGAATTCAAGTTTGCCAAAGGAAATAGCAAGGCATTGCCATCTCAGTATACCTTCCGAAAAGACCCAGCTGATAATTCCCGAAGACGAGAGAATACTCATCACGCAGGAAGGTTAGTATATTTCAACACGACTGTTCTTTTGAACACTTTAAACTTTTACCTGAACTGAGGGTCCTCATTTTTTCCGAAACTAAATGCTGACTCTCTCCTTCTTCAACTGTTGAATTTATGTCATTCGTCATAATATGTAGTCATTATCATATGCAAGCAGCACGATCCATGCAATTCGGCAGGAGTAAGGGATTGATGGCGAGACACTCAGCTCAAGGATCACGCCTGCAAGCTAGTAGGACAGCAGCCAAAGAGATGGCTAGCATGCAAGGTAAGGGGGCGAATATCAGGAAAACATCGAAGAAGAGTCAGCAAAAGAGGCGAGGTGAAGCTGGTGGTAGTAAAAAGGCGGGTGGAACAGCAGGCGAATAGCACCTTTGAAGAAGAGAGTAGGAATACTCCGATGATCCAAGCTCTATAATTTCTGTGAAAATGACGGAAAAGCAGCACCTAGTACTTTCGTGTGGCGTCAGAGTTGTTAGTTTAATCTATGGAATAGTGAATATGACCACGATTCAAACAAAATCAACGTTCTTGCCATGATAATGATAGAGGTATTATGCATTATGCTACCTAGATATTATGATGATTCTTCACAAAAACTAACTTCGTAAAAGGACCAGTGACAAGTCATCTTTTATCTTTTAATGAGGATAAAGGCCATAAAGAGCTAAAATGTCATAAAACTGCAGAAAGAACTAAGAACTTAGATGCTTCAGTCGTACATAGATAAAAGATAAAAGTGATAATGGCCTAAATATTGACAGACCGACTACCACTCTATTTATAACAATTAACAATTTTATATATTATTGGATCTTGTCACTGCTAAATACCTATGTACTATTTGCAAAAGTTACTTGTATGTGAATGGAACAGAAACATAAATTGTCAGTTGTCAGTTCTTGATTGTCTCGTAAACAAGTATTAGGTATCAGGAATTCATCAGGCCAAAGCAATGTCCGATTCGAATAAGAAGAAAGATGAAATGCCGGAGAAAGTAACTGCCACAAACTGGTCCAAGATTCACGAGATAGCAAAGAAGAATGAACTCATGGCAAGAGAACCTTATATACGAAATCCCTCCATCCTCCGCCATGCCGATCTCGATCGTAACAAGCCTAATGGAAATCCCGTCCATGAAGCATGGAGAAAATCCACTACTTTTTCCGCCGGTGCCATGTCCGTTGTGCATTCTGTCGCTTCCGGTAAAGAACAAAACTCGGAACATGTGGCGTACCGGACAAGGCCATTCTGGGGTGTCAAGGGTGATGATAGTCTTTCGAAGAGTGAAGTAACACGGCTGACGGGTATCATATCCCTTGCGGAACTTTTCCCGTGCTTCAAAGCTTCAACTAAGTGTAGTAAACGAATGAAAATGTGGGCACGGAACAAGTGCTGGAGAGTTTTGGTTGCCATATTTGAAGCAATCCTACTCATTGGGCCGCAGGTCCGAGAATTTTGTCCGAAGGAAAGTGATACTCCATTTGATGTATTATTTATCATTACAGTTGTGGTCCTGTTTGTTGATATTCTTCTCATGTGTTATTCCGCGCGGAATTACTTCAATTTTCGGATCGATGGTCCTTCCTACAATAAGAGACGGCATAGTTGTAGATCAAATATACAATCAGCAGGTAGCTTGCATGCTAGTATAGGTGTTGGACCTGTTGAAGTGGCGGATACCAATCATAGCAAATTTCATATCACTGCATTTGCTTTTGGGGGCTTCATCTTTTGGTTTGATGTTATCAGTGCACTATCGCTCCTCTTTGATATCACGATGATAAACCCACTCCTCACCAAACAATTGACTGTCTATCTTATTCCTGGCATGGTACGTACTCAAATTCAAAAGATATGCTATATGCTTGTATTTTAAATGATTCATATTTCTGCTGCCCCGGAGAGTATTGATTCTAATTTTCCCTCCCAATACAAACACAGCCGCACCATGGGTCAACTTATATAGATACCCTGAGCTTCCTCTCCTACCGAAGATGGTATTTCATGCTTGTAGTGCTACGAACACCTCGCATTGTAAGATTGATACAGGCATCAGGAATTGTCCACCTGTGGCTGACGGCGGCTGATAAGATATTCTTTTACACGAGGAATAGAAAACTAGCCAAAATGAAAGGTGAAGGTGAATTTAAAAATATTAAGTATGATTGTGATTCTGAAGCCATGCAGGACCCTCCAGCTGCCAAAGCGACTACATCACTGAAAAGCAGTTTGAAAGGGAATGCACCACAATTTCAATCCTCCTCAAAGAAATTGGATAAGATGAGCAGGTTCATTCAAAATCGCGAACAACAATCTAGCCAGCCTATTAGCGAGGTGCGATCACAGCATAGACCCAACGTAAAGAATTCTCAGAGTGGATTGAATAGGAATGCATTTGATTACCTTGATACCAAACTTTATAAGAGAGCGAAGAAGAAAAAATCTTCGCAAGTAGGAAAAGAAATGCATGAACTCACCGTGAAGCATGTTGCGCTAGGATGCATAATAGCAATTATCGTCACGGCTCTTTTTACAAACCATGAGAAGGAAACTTACATGGCGAGTACCATACTGGCTATGCATGGCACTTTGTCTTCAGTCCAAGCTAAATACGGGAACGACACCAGTATCCTCACAAAAAGTTTCAATATGATTGATCTGGAGGACGTCAACATCATTTCGTATGAGTATGGAAACAGCATCCTATTACCAAAATCTAATAATGATCTTCGTGAAAGAGAAAAGGTAACATACCATGTTCAATGCGATGCTCGGGAGGAAGAAAGTTGCTATGGATATGAAGAATCTGTTGGAACATTTGAAATAAGTTTTTGGTCTCATCAAATGGCCGTATACACATTGCTGTTGGTGATTTTCATCGTGATTATGTGGTATGTTGCAGTTTCTTCGTTCGCTGGCCCAATCGCTGCACTCGTTATCATCCCAATCGAACGTATGATAAGAATTCTTAATATGCTTGTAGACGATCCTCTTGGTTACCAGAGGACGCCAAAGTACAGGCAGTTTGTGCAAGAAAGCGAGGACACGGAGCAACACTCCAAATGGAAAAAGGCAAATCTCGAAGGAATGGAAACGTAAGTAATTCCAATGATTATTTGTCCTCTGTTCTCTTTCTTTATTCTGTCCAACCCTTAAACTTCCATTTACAGCTCCTTCCTGATGTCCACAATTCTGCGCATTGGATCATTGATGAAGGTTGGATTTGGAGACGCAGGAGCGCAAATCATTCGCCAGAGCCTTGAAAAAGATGGAGATGAAAATTTATGTTTTAAGAGCAAAAGGCAGAATTCAAAGACTACCGTTTCCTGTATTTTCCTATTTTGTGACATTCGGCGCTTTACAGATGCAACTGAATGCCTTCGAGAGGAAGTATTTGTCTTCACAAACAAAATTGCGCAAGTTGTGCACTCATTGTGTCATTCGTACGGCGGCAGCGCTAACAAAAACATAGGCGACGCATTTTTAATAAGCTGGTTGCTATACGAGAGTAAATCCAAACCAACGGGTGGCAGGGCTCAATTGCGCTCATCTTGCTCTAACCTTGTTGCTCAGCGTGATGAAGCAGATAAAGCATTATTGGCTGTTCTGAAAATTATCATCGCCTTACATTATGAATCTTTCTTCTTGAAAGAGTTGAGTACGGGAACGCGAGAAAGACTGCAAGAAAAATTTGCAGACTCATCAGGACCACTTGTTCAGATGGGATTTGGTCTACATGCTGGTAAGGCTGTGCAAGGAGCTATCGGGTCACACCGCAAATTGGATGCAACATATATTTCAAACGCAGTGGAGCAAGCAGAATATCTCGAGTCGAGCACTAAAAAATATGGTTTGAAGTTGCTAATGTCAGGTGAATTCTACGGCTTGCTGACACCAGGCAACAAGCGGAGGTGTAGGCAAATTGATCAAGTTTTCTTCAGAGATGACGACGGTGATGAGTTTGAAGAGCCTCCTAATCCAGATGATTTCGAAAAGATGGAGCTCTACACTTATGACATAGACGTCAATGACATCTTTTACTCAAATCCACGTGGGAAATCTTTGAAACACTCAGCATCTAATTCGTCTCATGCAATGTCAGCAATAGAGAAAAACTCGGTAGACAGGGGTTCATTCGTCAGCAGCGATGTGCGCGCACTGTCTGTTGCCATGGGGCTTTCTTCTTCTGCACGGACACCGGCGGTCATGTCACGCGGTACTCAAAGTTTGAAAGATCGAGATGCAAAAGGGGTTCGAAGGTGGAGTATAGGTGTTTGGAATAATATCAATACATCAAAGGGAACTAGAGTTGGAGGCAATATTTCAGACGATGGAGGTAACGAAGTAACAGAATTTGAGGAAGGTGAACTGCTGCTGCCTACGGGAAGGTGCATTTATAATCCATCAATATGGCTTAATGAGGATCTAAGATTCGTTCGTGGTCGGTACTCACATGGACAGTTTTTCCAAGAGTTCAACATTGGACTACAGCACTATTTTAGTGGAGAGTGGGATGCTGCAAGAGAGTGCTTACAGGCGGTCGACGCCAAAATAACAGATGGGCCAGCAAGATACTACCTGAAGAAAATGCAGGATGCAAATTATGTACCTCCAAGAGGCTTTACAGGCTGGAGTGAAGCATAAGGTCGATAATGCTTATAAATCTTACCATTGTCTTGCATTTGATCTTTCTGACAATGTGGTTCACGGTTAATATATAGTAGTCACACTTATAAAAGAATCTTACTCTTCATCTTCTGTTTCTTCATTTGAAATTGCGTCATAGATTAATGAATCAATTGATAGAGGACCTGCACCGTTGAACCAAAATACCAAGAAAATGAGTGCATATAAAAGCGGTTCTTCAAAATCGTAGCTATAGTTGCTCACGTGCCCCAACGGAAATCCTTGACTTCCTGAGGCAGAAAGATGAAAGTAAACTGCTGAAAGCATGGTCACAAGCAACGACAAAGCCGCTGGCCTTGTTAAAAAGCCTAGCGCAAAGAAAATTCCACCATAAAATTCAGCATAATCATGGATAGCAGCCCAGATCTCGGGTGATCCGGGTAGAAACCCAAATTGAGGTTTCATAATAAAATCCACAAATCCTTGAAATTCTGGAGTACCAAAATTTGCTGGACCGACACCACCTTCGCTACCATGATGAATCATAAGCAACCCGGTTAATATGCGAAGAGGGACAAGAGGAACTGAGTGGATTCCATTCCAATTAGTTACTGTCTTGAAGAGCTTTGGACCCGTGATGCGATCCAAAATGCTTTCTTTCTTAATTTCGGGATCCTCAGCCATGAAGAGACCAACGCTGAAACGACCAGATTGACAACCGCGTGCAGGTGCTCGTGATGGCGCAGAGCAGGAGACGACAACAGAATGAAGGGGGAGGTCGGCCCTTTGAATAGGAGCGAATGCCGTTGTGCTAATTAATGTGGACGCAAATGCTATGGCAATATTTATTAAATGTGTGACCATCTTGCTGGTTGTACGAGATTGCTGAAATGATTACTGTAGTTATTGATGTGTTGAATATGAAATAAGATGATAAATAATAAATGACAACCAGCGCTTGTCGCGTGTCGCATTCGTCATGTTTTTGAATGCATCTGCTTTGTTATTTTACTAAGATAAATATCAGATCTTTTCTGTTCACAATTTGAATTTTCTGGACAATAATTATTTGAGAGAGCGGCGGAGCAATCATCCACACTCCACACACACCACTCCTCACACACACATACACCTCCTCAGTAACACACACACCTCACATCTCCTCCCTACTGCTTGCCCGATCTCATAACTTCTAAGGCGTATTAGGTGCACAGAGACCAACTGGAAAATTACCGGCAGGGTTGAATGTGTTCGTATCATCATTGCAGGTAACAGCAGTGAAATCAGCGGAAAGATTATAGATATTGTTGCCGTCGTCAGTAGGGTTAAGGTCGTCAGATGCTGAAGTTGCAATATTATCCTCGAACTCAGAGTATGTGATTACCATTGCCCCTTCATCCAAGTAATCACGATTGTAAATGGCACCACCATACTGTCAAAAACATAACAATGAAACAATACAAGCAGCAGTATAAGAGTTAGTTTGAAATGAAGCATTTGAATAATAGCACACAACAAGATCATGCACAAAGACCATCACTTACCAATGCTTTATTTCCAATAAATCTGCATCTTGAAATGGCGAATGTTCCACGATCATTGTAAATGGCAGCACCAACACCCCCCTGCCAAACGTATAACAATGAAAAATGGGTTGAGAGCAAGAACGGAATCAATTCCGAGGAGTATGCGACTTAGTCCGTAGAGTATGCAGTAGAGTTCTTCCAAGAATGCACAAAAAATTATTGTGGACTTACATTTGGCATGTACCCATTTTTGAAAGTGATGCCATCAAATGAGATGTTACTGGTTTCTCCTGTACCCTTTGTTGGATTTGGTAGTGCTACATAATTGAAAAGTCGGCTCTTTGATTCGCCATCCAGAACACAACCACCGTTAGGGCACGTAAACGTCAATTCCTTCATGCTCAAATCAATCTGTTCGGTAAAAACAATTGTTCCAGAGCAGATTTTAATGTCACCATTACCATAAGTGGCACTTTTGAGTTCATCGAAAGTTGTCACGTCGCACGCTCTGTCACAGAGACCATGTGGGTAATTACCCTGAAAATCAGAACCACCGTTCCCGCCACCGCCATAACTTATGAATGTGTTCTTATCATCATTGCAGGTAACACTACCACTACCCCCGATCCCACTACGACCAAAACAGATATTGTAGCCACGATAATTTGATCCATTTCCCTCAAAATGAGTACCTGTGATAATAACCGATGACCCTTTACCAGCAGTTTGAATGGCACCACCAAACTGCCAAAATTAAAATAACGAAACAATACAACAAACAGCAGTATTAGAGTTATTTCGAAATGAAGCATTCGAAGAATAGTAGCACACAACAAGGTTGCTTATGTACATAGAGCGTTACTTACACGGTGTACTCTATTTCCAATAAATCGGCATGCTGTGATAAACACCGTCCCGTATTTATTGAGAATGGCACCACCATACCCATACTTCGAATGAATATTCTACCAAAAGTATAACAATAACGAAACAATAGTGTGAGAGCAAGAACGGAATCAATTACAAGGAGTTTGTGACTGAGTCGGTAGAGTATGCAGTAGAGCTCTTCCAAGAATGCACAACAATTTATTGTGAACTTACATATGCATGCCCATCTTTGAAAGTGATGCCATCAAATGAGATGTTACTGGTGACTCCTCGAATGTAAAAGAATCGGTTCTTCGATTCGGCATCCAGAACACAACCACCGTTAGGGCATGTAAACTTCAATTGCTTGTCAATCAAATTAATCTTTCCTCTGAAAACAATTGTTCCAGAGCAGATTTTAATGTCTTTATTACCAGCATTGATGGCATTTCGGAGTTGATTGAAAGTTGTCACGTCGCAAGCTTTGGGAGATTTCTTAGCATTGCCGCAGAAACATCCACTCACACACGTATCTGCAATAATCTTATTATAGAAAGGTCCTGACTTGACACAGTACTTAGCCCTGCGATCTTCGGTGTTCCTTTTCCCGAACCAGTCACAGCCTACAAGAAGAGAAGTAGAGGTTCCAATAGTCATTCCAAGATTAAATTTAAAAGTGTCGCTATCAGCAGCACAGGAGCAGTTATCACAAGATGCCAAACAATTCCCCTTTACAGGACCTTTCTTGCAGTACTTGAGTTTGCGATCATCTGAGTTGTTCTTGTTCAACCAGGCGCACTCCACGTCAGTATTACCATTTTCTAGGGCAAAAGTAAATGTATCATCATCATCACAAGGACTAGGGTTAGGAGGCAGCTTTGTGCAAGCAGCACAACATTTAGAACTGACACGGACACCGTTTTCTTCACGACCACACAAAAGCGCCTGGCGCCGTTGAAGCTTGCTCGCATTCTTGATGATGAATGCACAAGTTCTTTCCAATTTGAAACCAGCCCTAAACACAGTGAACTTGAAAGCAGTATCATCTATACAAGTGAGTGCTGAGGTGGTAACCGTGAGAGCTTTACCTTTGGAACGATTCGTAGCTGTGGGAAAGTATTCCCAATTCTCCTCGAGACGACGAGCTTGTCCATCTTTTGCAATGGCAGAATGGCAATTGGTAGCGACGACCACAAAAAAGGGGATTAAACGGGTGAGGTTCATGACTGATTATTTCGATAGTAGTTGCTAAGGTAATGAAACTGTTTTATGATATCGAAAGTTGACCTATGTGTGTGCGAGACTTACAAGGACCTTGGAATTTCAACACATGAGGTGCGCAACACGACTTCTATGGCAATAACATCAAATTAAATGAATGTATTTTATGCTGATTGGGTCCCACTTGCGATTTGAACTTGCGTCATGGAGGCCTCTCTGAGAAGGTATTGATTAATGACCAGTGTACTGCGAGTAGGCATGAGAAATGTCCAGTGTACTGCGAGAAGGCATTCATTGAGACATGATACTATTCTAAGCCTCAGTCCGGGAAGACAATTTAAAAAAGTAGAATAGTTAGCATCAAAGGACGACTTTAGAGGAGAAAGAGCTTCCCAATAATGACGTACAACTTGCAAGTACTTGAATCATAAGTGACGCAATAGTTAGCTTCCCAAGAATGAGGCGTACAACTTGCAAGTAATTGAATCATAAGTGACGCAATAGTTAGCTTCCCAAGAATGAAACGTACAACTTGCAAGTAATTGAATCATAAGTGACGCAATAGTTAGCACCAAAGTACGACATTAGAGAGCAATGGCTTCCCAAGAATGAATCGTACAACTTGCAAGTAATTGAATCATGAGTGACGGAATAGTTAGCATCAAAGGACGGCTTTAGAGAGCAAGGGCTTCCCAAGGATTAAATGTACAACTTGCAAGTAATTGAATCATCATAAGTGACGCTTCATTTGTAGGAACTTGCAATTTAGCAAGAATAGATATTTACATTGGTCATCGGAATTGTTCAATCAAGCGGTTCAATCATCTTAATCATACTATTCTAAAAGCTTAAAGCTTGAGTTTCAGTCCGGGACTGTCCGGGAAGATAATTTAAAATAATAGATTAGTTAGGCTGTCCGTCACGGGAGGTTGAAGAAAGGGAATGGAAAAAAGGAAAGGCCTTTCGTACCTAGCAAAGAACGACCTACCTACGTATGACGTACGAGTATGATAGCAAGTCACAAAGTCTTCCCAAACAGTCCCAAAAGAAAGAAGTTGGTTCTTAATTTCAATACATAAATTCATAACAGAGGTTCACACTTTTGAACACCCAAATTCGACTTCAATGTTATTTTCAGGGATGTTGCACACTCTACTGCAAGTGCATTTTTTTGGATAGACATCGTGGACGAGCTCGTAAGTAGGTGAAAGTCATGACTGTTGCGGACTACTACTACTGTAGGGCAGTGGAGAAAATGATTTTTCAGGTTTCACAAGTATTCTGGTGCAACATCGAATTCCATAGGTTACCCAAATTTCAGATGTTCTTATTCACAAGTTCTAGAGCAGTGAGTGCAAACTGTAAGCCTTAGATGGCATAGGAGCATCAGGCACAGATCAAGAATAAATCACCACCTGCTGACAGCGATCGTTCCAATCGAGATTTTTTTCATATCTTGCTCGGATCATCATGTATACGATCATGCCTCTCCTTTTAGCAATGGATGCTCAAACCCAATTTTTGGATTATCAAGTTCTACCTACTAGTAGCTTGTAGATCTCGCCCTTTAAAATATTTATTGGCGGTTAAATCGCTTTCTCGGGAAGCATTGGAAATAAAAAGCAAGCACAAATGAACTGAAGAAAAGGAATCCCTACTAAAAATAGCATTATCACTTGAAATAACGATCATTCCTCAAGTGGCATCATTTTTTTCACATTCGTAGAATGCTCTGGTTTCTTCTTGTAACTCTCAAACAAGTGGTAATTCACCTGCTTCAAAAGAAATAAAACATGCTTGTTGACAAGCCCATTGGAACAAGCTGCCTGAAAGACTTCCTTCGACAACTTTAACGCTTGATAATGGGACCGAGGGAGCGACCAATTGACAGCATTTCATTATCTGTACAAAGACATAGGGTGCCAATATCACCTCTTCTTCTACCATTGTATTGTACGTGCTAAATGCTATCTCTAGAGCATCTTCTTTGTCTTCGTCAAGTACGGTTTCTGCACATGCACGGATTACTGCAATGTAGAAGAATCCTCTTTCTCTTCTTGACCTCTCATCAAAAC
>Ga0306864_1000983_pt1 | contig 12231 bp, 14 predicted proteins | sample AntRauTorckE5430_FD_190448 | JGI IMG/M metagenome (GOLD analysis project Ga0306864, IMG submission 190448) | Saline lake microbial communities from Rauer Islands, Antarctica - Metagenome Torckler E5 #430 (v2) (version 2) | ecosystem: Environmental > Aquatic > Non-marine Saline and Alkaline >...
ACCGAAAATAAAACTGCTGTAAACACTTGGATTCAAGACATTGAAAATGCCAAAAACTTAGTCGAACGAGGACGAAAAGCAGGGCAATTAACCTGGTTTTACAAACGTACCACCACTCTCCAGAGTGGTGTAAAAAACACCTCAAAAGGAAATATAAACCAAGCGATAAACAACGTACCACCACTCTCCAGAGTGGTGTAAAAAACATCTCAAAAGGAAATGTAAGTCAAGCGATAAACAACGTACCACCACTCTCCAGAGTGGTGTAAAAAACACCTCAAAAGGAAATGTAAGTCAAGCGATAAACAACGTACCACCACTCTCCAGAGTGGTGTGAAATGAATAATTTAAATAAAAGTGCTTTCTTTTTTACACCACTCTGGAGAGTGGTGGTACTTGGAAAGTCTTACGACTTCCAGGAATTGTATGCTTCTTTTGGATTTATTGTCTATTACGTCATCGGTTTTTCGCACAAAATGAAGTAAAAAATCAAATTTCAAAAGTAGAAAAAACAATTATTGACAAACAAAAAATTGTAAATACTTATGCGAATAAGGTCGAAGCACCGTGGGAAAATTGAGACGCAATTATCAAAGGTCAACGGCAATTAGTAACCCTAAATACCTCCCTTTCCAACCTTCTCGAATATGAGAAAAACGACTTAGCAGACGCACGTAAACGGCATGGTCAAACCATCGTTTTAGCAGAACAATCGAAAATAAGCGATGTCAATTCTACGATTGCAGACAATGAGCGTAAATAGGAAAAACTCGCCTTGTTTGGTCTGATTGCGATGGGTGCAAATGTTGGGATTAATATCCCTTTTCCGAGTTCTCGGAGCAGGCTATTTTTGATAATGTGGGGTTTTGAGTTGTATTTAAAATTTGGACAAGGTGGAGGTCATATTGAAAAGCCGAAAAAAAAGAAACCTCTGAGTGAAAATGAAAGTGAGGGTAGCCTGCTCCAAGAACTCGGAGAAACTGAAACTGAAACAACACCGAATAATGAATCAGAAACAGGAAAAAAATCAGGCGTAAACACAAAATTGAAGCTGAAAGCAAAAACTGAAACTTTTGAGCATTAAAAGTTACAGCCTGATTCAGCAAAATCAGTTTCAAAAAAAGGTACTGAAACAGTTTCAAAAATGGCAACGATTCTACAATTAGAAATGCAGTTTTTTCCTTACGAAAAATACGTCCGAAATGCCCGACAATCATTCAAACGAGCATTTGAAGAAAGTCGTAAACAATCAACAATCGTTAATCGAATGGCAATAGCACAACAGCACATCAACGCTCTGTTATTTGAGGGTTTTAATGTTTGGGTTGATAAAAACGAACGGTCGTTATTACATTTCGATAAGTTGAACAATCCGACTTTGAAAGCGAATAATTGAGATAAAAAATGGAGACCTTTGTGCCACAAAGATTGCCCATTAATTCAAAATCAATTTCAGAACTAAATCAAAAAACAGCTTAAATTTTTGAATTTTTGAAACTCAAAAAACATCGCCAAAACGCTGTAAAATTAATTGTAGTCAACGTATAAAATGATAATTCTCAAATGAGAGTAGGAGAGGGGAGAAGCCGCAACTATTTACCTCTTGTACCCTAAAAAATTATTTTCGTTCCTGTAAAACCACGCTATAACCCTTGCTCACGCCTTTTCCTAAGCCAATAAAATTTGGTAAAAACAAGTTCGTTTTAAAATTTACATTAAAATCTATGGTTGTCATATCGCTGATTTTTACGGTAAATGTGATTTTTATTTGTGCCTACCCCGAAATCTCGGGGGTTGGTTAGAATAACGGTTTTGTGAACTTTATGATGTGAGCGGAGAGTATTTTGAGCAATGTTGGAATAGTACTAATTTTTGCAGTTTAATTATTGTTGATAGAGAACGTATTAATTTGAAAGACAATAGGTTACAAGTAAATAGAGCTTATTACATTTCTAATAGTAAAGCAGAAAAAAGCAATGAATATTTTAAGGCTATTCGGAATCATTAAGGGATTGAAACCAATCATATGAGAGATGTAACACTTAAAGAAGATAGTTTGAGAACTAAAAAAAATGAAGTTACTCGTGCTTTTTCAGGGTTACGAGCCTTAGCGATTGAAATTTTGAGATTACTTAAACCTAAAAGTGTGATTGCTCAAATCGAACTTTTCCAAGACAATTTGAAGGAATTAATTAGGGTATTAAAAATGTTGAAGTTTTTATGAGAAAACCCTTATTGCCACGATGAGTTGTGCTGCAATTAGAAGATTTCTCATTTGTTGAGAGTTTAATTTAACTTTATTTCTCTTCGTCTTCTTTAAACTTCCAACCATCAGTTATGGCGTAGCTGAAGGCTATACCAAATACTAAGGTTATTAGCCCTGCGAAATATGGTATAAAATCAATCATTGCCTTTTTTATTTATAAGGTTTAAGTATATTCCAGAACATAGCAGTGAGGGAACCCAAAGACCAATAAAAATTGCCTGATCCGAGCTTCCATTAAAGAATAAAACTTCAGAATATACGAGAGAGAGCATTGCAGCTAAAAATAGTAGCTTGTCAGTTAAAGTGAATTTCTTGAACATGTTATTTTCTTTGATGACCTGCAAAAGTAGTAATTTTATTTATTGTTACCTATATTTAGGGAAAAAATAATGGAAAAGTGTATAAAAAAATTACATTAGTGCTAACTAACTACTACTATTATCAACCTTTGAAAAAGTGTAATAATGGAATCGTCCTGAATAGAAATAACAAGATTAGATCACCATGGTTTAGTATCTTCGATAATAGAAGAGATAAATTTGGTAGAAATCATAGATAGTCGAGTAAAAAATCATGGAAACCGAGAAGTATCGGTAGGACATTGCGTTAAGGCAATGATAATAAATGGTTTAGGCTTTACGACCCGAGTATTGTATTTGACCCCCAATTTTTTTAAGGATAAGCCGATAGATTTATTGGTTGGTCAGGGTATAACGGCAGAATCGTTGAATAAAGACAGTTTGAGTTCTGCCTTAGATGCGTTGTATGAATATGGATTGAGTAAATTATTTATGAAGGGCTTTCTCATAAAATGTTTAACATTTTTAAAGCCCCAATTAATTTTGTTAAGTTGTCTTGAAAGAGTTCAATTTGAGCGATAATATTTTTAGGTTTAAGTAGCCTTAAAATCTCTATAACTAAAGTTCTTAATCCTGAAAATATTCGACTAATATCGTTGTCTTTAGTTCTAAAACTGTCTTTTTTTAATGTTACATCTCTTATATAATGGTTCACCTCAACCTCCCAATGACTTCGAATAGCTTTAAAATAGTCATTATTTTTTTGTACCTTAATGTTAGAAATATAATATGAAGTTTCCTCTTGTAAACTATTGTCTTTCAAGTTCATACGCTTTCTGTTAACAACGACCAAACTACGAAAATTTGTTCTGTCCCAACGGGATTCAAAATATTCACCGCTTATGTCATAGAGTTCGTAAAAGCGTTGTTCTAATCGACCCCCGAGATTTCGCATACGCATCAACACTAAAACTTATAATACGTATTATATTAATAATCTATACAGATACAAGAACAGGGCAAAACCCTTGGGGTACTGATGTTATGAGGACTATTTTTAATCAGGTTTGGAATAGACAATAAGGAGACTTTTTTAGAACAGATAACTAAATATTATGAAAACAACACAAGAATTATTATTTGCTTTCATAATTATAATAATAATCACTCATTCTTCGTGTACCAAAGATGAACCGATTAAAAAATAAAATGGATGCAGAACAAAAGCAACATCGTCCAGCAGCGACAAAAACCGCTGCCATCATTGTTGCAGGACGTTATCTGCCAATTAAAAAAGAAAAATTGAGTAGTTACAAAATCTCAAAATTGGTAAATCTCAAAATCAGTTCTCAAATTTTGGTACGTAAATAAAAATTAGAATTACGAAAAGATTAAGATTTTAATATTTAAACAACAGATAAAAAATGGAAAATACAGAAGATTTAAAGAAGAAGATAACAGAATTAGAATACAGACTGAGTGTTCTTGAAAGGTTTTTAGATTTACCAAGTTCTCTTTTTCACAAAGATGATGAGAGTACGATAAACGCAATTAGAATAGAAGTCATCCGAAATATGAAAAAACAAGGATACCAAACAGAAGAAGTAAGAAAGAGACTTGGAATAGGTTTCTATAAAGAAGAATAGTTCAACATATTCTTCCGATTTTGCGAAAATTAAAACTTCGAAAATCAGCTTTTAAATTCGGTGAATAACAAAAAAAATGTTGAAATTTCGGAGAATATGCCTTCGTTTTAGCGAATAAATATTGATAGCAGCCTAAAAAAGCTAAAAAAAAGATTGAAGGAGGATTCTCGACAAAAAAAAAGGCAAATGAAAGTTGAAATGAGCAAATAAATTAGACGGTGAACGGATTAAAAGTATTGCTCAAATATCAATTTAAATTACGATACTCCTTAGGACTTATACCTATATTATCTTTAAAAATTTTACCAAAGTGTTGAGGATACTCGAAACCCAAGCTAAAAGCGATTTGGCTAATCGGAGTATTTGAATTCAAAAGTCTATTTTTTGCAATTTCAACAATGTAAAGATGGACGTGTTCGATGAGACTTTTACCAGTTTCCTTTTTGAGTAAATCGCTCAAATATTTGCCCGACATTTTTAAGGCTGTACCACATTCTTTTACTGAAGGTATTCCTTTTTCCAATGGTAATTCACTACCAAAATAAGTATATAAGTATTTTTCAAATTGTCCTACAAAATCAGCCTGATGATTTTTTCTTGTCAAAAATTGTCGGTCGAAATAGCGTTGGCTATATTTCAGCAAAGACTCAATATTATGCACAATAATAGCTTCAGTATGTACATCTATATTTTGATTTATTTCATGCTCTATTTTTTTGACAATCTCAGAAAGGTCATTTTTTTCTTTTTCAGAAATATGCAGTGCCTCGTTGTTATTATAATCAAAGAAAGATTGCTGTTGAATGGTATTGGCAAGTGCATAAGGTCGAATCAAATCAGGATGAAAAAAAATACTCCATCCTCCCAAATCTGGTTCAGGATGACCAGTACTTGCAGTAATTTGTCCTGGTCGCATAAACACTAAACTTCCCTCTTGAAAATCATAAAATTTTCTGCCATACTTAAATTCTCCTTGAATATTTTCTTTTAACGAAATGAAATATAAATGATTACTTGTCCAGACATTTTTCCCAAAATCAAGGTTCATCTCTTTACTGTGTCTAACGACTGAAATTAATGGATGAACAGGTTTGTCTATCTGCAACAGCTGGTGCATTTCGCTAATGCTATGTATCGTTTTGATTTTATTCATTACAAGTGATTGAGGATGTGGTCATAATATATTTGGCTTCTCTCTTTTGAAAAATAATCCAATATAATCAATGATAAACCAAAAACAGAAAGTACCAGAGTAATAGCATGAAAAGTAGGATTTTTGGAAAAAGTAAATGCCAAAATAACCTGCACAAAACTCACCATACTAATGGCTAAAGAAATGAGGTACATAATTTGAAAATCTTCGACTCGCTTCTTTTCATTTTGGAGAAATGCTTCTGAATCAGCTTGATAAGCAACTTGAAATTCCGTCAGCCGCTGCTGATTGGAATATAACATATAACTTCCTATCATACTAAAAAATAAACCCAGAACTAAAGTTGGAATAATCAAGGCTTTGGCATTTAGGGTAGTACCGTATTTCCAAATTAAAAAGGAGCAAATCAGAGTCAGCCCTCCCGCAATTGTTACACATAGGCCTTCAAAACTTTCTCCTTTTGCCCATTGAATACTATATTCTATAAATTTCATTTTGTTTACAATTTTTAAGAATTGATAAATCGACGCATCATACTATCCAGAATTTTGTCTGATAATAATCTTCTCGACCAAATCATCTGCTTGGAAGTTTTCCCGACCATATAAGCTGTTTTTGGATTTTTAGCATGGATTATTTTTAAGACACAATCCGCAATAACCGACGGCGGTGAAGAATACTCTGGATTATTATCTCTGGAGGAAGACCAATCCGCCACGGCTTTCGTCATTTTAGCATAAGGACCATATCCCGAAATTTTCATCATATAATCATTATAACTACCGATGAGTCCCGTACTAATTGCCCCTGGACGGATCACCACTACTTGAATTCCAAAGGGTTGCAATTCCACCCGCAGACAACTATTGAAACCTTCCACTGCATGCTTACTGGCAACGTACCAGGCAGTCAAAGGGCCATGAGTTTTGCCAGCAATGGAAGAGTTATTAATGATTTTTCCCTTCCCTTTTTGACGCATGTAGGGAATTACCAATTGGGTTAATCGAGCCAATCCAAAAACATTGACTTCAAACGTCTTCCTTGCATCTTCTAAAGACATTTCCTCTACCGATCCCAAAATGGCAACACCTGCATTATTGAATAAAATGTCAACGCCTCCGTGTTCTTTTTCAATCGTTTTTACTGCATTGACCATGCTTTGCTCATTAGTGACATCTAATTCTAATGGGATGCACCCATGAAGTTTTAGTTCACTTAATTTATTAATTCTACGAGCTGCCGCATACACGATATACCCCTGTTCGGCTAATTTAATTGCCGTTTCTCTCCCCATTCCAGAAGAGGCACCTGTTACCAAAATGACTTCTTTATTTTGCATATTATTATTTTTTATACTGCAAAATTAGAGATTGGATTTGTTGGAAAGTACAATAAAAGGCAGAAGTACTAATATATATAGCCAAATTGGATTTTCTCTATTTTTAATGGAGGTAATATCGACCTTTTACCAAGATTATTCTCAACAAGCTTAGTATTAAGATTGAACAATTTTATTAAACGTATCCAATTAACCAACCCCATATTATTCCCCTAAAAAAAGCCATCCGTTAGTTAGTCATACAAATAGTCGCCGAGTACCTGTCAACTACTCTCAAACATGAGCTAATATTTTCAAAGTGGACAAATCCAATTGCGACAAACCCAACAAACGAACACCATTCGGCAGCACCATTTCAATGCCTTCACGTACTAATTCCAACGGATTTTCTTTTTTGATAGCTGCAAACAAACCCGATTCACTATTTTTTTTAGTCGTTTTTCTTCTTTAAAACAATGGTTCTCTGACAATTTCTGCAAAAGTGAGCAGGTGACTTTAAGTCACCTGCTCACTAACTCGCTATTTTAAGTACTTCCAAAGTGCTATTTATACATAAATTTATAAGATTTGCAGAAATTGTCAAAGACCCAAAACAATAATAGGTTTCTACCTGAATCGATTGAATATACTTTTGGATTTTCGGAGTTTCAAAAAAAGTCATTTCATTTTCACCCATCTACCACCATAAAAACAACACAAAGTTTATCTTTGTACCTTTCAGAAAAATCAATACAATACAAATATTTATGTCGAAATATTCAGTTTCTTTTGTTGCTGGTGCTTTATTATTACAGGAAACCACGGTAATTATTCCTTTGCTGATAAACGAAGATGAGGGGGCTATACAGGAGGAAATCGAAACGGGAAAATTAACTGGTATTAATGCGAAATCTTCTCGAAAGCGAAAAATTTCAGAAATCCGAAAACGCTTTAATGCTGTTCCTATCGGCGTTTGGGAATCTTTTCAGATTTTAGATAAATCTGAACAATTAGTGATTTTATACTATGTTTGTTTAAAAACGTATCAAATTCTGCAAGATTTTCATATTGATATTATTTTGAATAAATGGAAACGGTATGATATTCAAGTTTCTAAATCTGATTTTCTTAATTTCTTGTTTCAGCAAGCAGATAAACATCCTGAAATATTTGACTGGACAGAATTAACACACGGTAAAACGGCAAGTGTGGCTTTGTTGATGCTTAAAGAAGTGAATGTTTTAAATAAAAAAGAATTAAAACAAGTACATTTATCGGTTTCTTTTTGGCGGCTGTTTCTTAAATTTGGCGAAATTTGGTTTTTAGAGGCAATATTTTTAGATCAAGAAGAAATTCAAGGAATTATCGAAAATAAATAATATGAATATAGATAAATTAGTAGATTTATTGGAAGATAAGGGTTTTCAAGACCCTCGAACAGGAAATTTGTTTTTTGGAGCATATATTTATACCTACGATGCAAAAGAAGAATATGCTTTGCAAGATGACCTCGAAAAACTAACGCAACGCTTGAAAAGACCTAATAATTTTTTGGATTGCTTAACGATTGACATTTATGAATTTTTCATTGAATACCTAAAAACACATCGTTTTGGGCAGTTTACCTTCTTTGAAGAGGCGATAGCGCAAGAAAAAGAAAACCCTGAAAAAGCATACGAATATTTGCTGTATGAAATTGAAAATGATGAATTTTACAGCTACTTGGAAGCAAAAATAAAAATACACTTTGAAGAGGCGAATGATAAAAAAGTCTATCTTTTAATCCACGGAATTGGACAAGTTTATCCTTATCTCAGGGCAAGTACTTTTTTAAAGAAAACGGAGGCTTTAATCAAAAACTTTAAAATTATTGTCTTTTATCCCGGTGTTTATAGTGATAACGAATATGCCTTATTTAATGAGTTGAGAACGGATAATATGTACCGAGTCACCTTATTAAATAACTTGATTGCTTAATAAACCGAGGCGGTTTTTAAAACTACCTCGGTTTCTAATACATAACCTTTAACTTTAAAAATCCCAACACTTATGCATATTGGACAATTATTTGAAAAAAATATTGATAGAAGAATTAACGCAGCCGTTGTTGTTAGCGAATTGGACAAGGATTCTATTCAGCAAGAGATTGAAGAATACATCTTCACGACAGACATTATTAACAACGTTTACAAGTTTTTGGCGGCAATTACAAATACCCAAAAAGCCAAAACAGGTATTTGGATTAGCGGTTATTATGGTTCGGGTAAATCTCACTTTATCAAATACTTATTTTATTGTTTAAATACGGCTCACCGTGAAAAAGCAATCGCTCGGTATTTAGAAAAAATAAAGGATTTAGATGTTGATACCATTCCTGAAGTGACGCTGAGCGAAGCCAGTTTGATGTCCAAAAAATTGGATAAATTTGAAGTCGATGAAATCATTTTTAATATCGATGTGGTTTCGGGAGAGAAGAATAAAGACGCAATTACAAAGGTCTTAATCAATCAATTCAATCAATTTCGAGGGTATAATGATGCGAATATTCCTTTGGCGTTATTGGTCGAAAAAATATTAGACCAAAAAGGACTTTTTGAAACGTTTAAAGCAAAATTCAAAGAGGCGTTTGGGCAAAATTGGAAGGGAAATGAAGTCCGAGCCATTCAACGGTCACTCGGTCAAGTCATTGAAATTGCTCAATCTTTGGATAATACGATTGATGTAGAATCTTTGCGGAATGCCATTCAGAACCCAAGAGATTATCGAATTGAAGATTTAATTCAAGAGTTTAGAGCTTATTTAGAAGATAAGCCCGACACGTATCGCTTGGTCTTTTTGTTAGATGAAATGAGTCAATATATTGGCTCGAATACCAGTCTTTTGTTGAATTTACAATCTATCATTGAGGAAATCGGAACGCATTGCAGCAGCAAGATTTGGATTGTTTGTACGGCTCAACAGGATTTGAGTAATTTGATAGAAAATAGAGATAATAAAACAGAAGATTTTGGTAAAATATTAGGGCGTTTTGAAACGATGATTTCTTTGCAAAGTCAAGATGCGGCTTACATTACCAAAAAAAGGGTTTTGGATAAAAATGTGGACGGAACGGCTGAAATGACCAAGTTCTTCAATAAAAATAAAATTGCGATTGAGAATCAATTTGTCGTTGTCCATGATTTATATAAAAACTATGCGAATCAAGATGATTTCTTGCTGACCTATCCTTTTATTCCCTATCAATTTCAATTGATAACCGATGTTTTTGCCGCTTTTAGTCAAGCAAAATACGTCGGTGAAGGTGTGCGAGATACGGAGCGCTCTATTTTGGGCATTACGCATTTTACGGCTCAACTTTGCAAAGGAGAGGAAACGGGTTATTTCGTTCCCTTTGACCAGTTTTTTAATGAATCACTCAAAAAGAACTTGACGCATTATGCGAATAATATTATCGCAAGGGCTTATAATATCGAAAAAATCCGAAAAGATAGATTTTCGATTCGAGTCGTGAATGTCTTGTTTATGTTGTCGAGTTTGTCGGAAAGTAAACAGATAAATTTCCCGTCTTCGGTTGAAAATATCGCCTTGCTATTGATGAATAGTTTGCACGACCAAAAGTTAGATTTACAGAAAAAAGTAGAAGCTGTTTTAGGAATATTGGTTGACCAAAAAATCATTCAAGAATCGGAAAATAGTTACCGATTCTATAAGGAAGATGAAATTGAAGTGGCTAACCAAATCGAAGAAACGGCGGTTAGTAATGAATATAGTTTGGAACGTTTGCAAAAGGATATTTTACCAAAAGTCATTGGGACTTTTAAATTAAATTATTCTTTTGGCAATAACAATTTCAAAGCCGCTTTGATGATTGATGATAAGCAGGTGAATACCAAAGGTGATTTTAAAATACAGTTTTTATTTTATGAACAAAAACCTGTCGCAGAATTAGCCTTAACCGTTGCTAAATCCGATTTGATGGTTTGCTGTTATGAATGGTTTAGACAGAATAAAAACTTGACGAAAGCCTTTTTGAAATATGCCAAAACGGATAAGTTTATTAGTGAAAACGGTAACGCCAAAGGCAAACGAAAAGAGACCATTCAAAACTTTAGAATGGAAGCCGATAAAACGAGAGATTTATTAATTGCGACGTTCAAAAAGGAATTCTTAAAAACTCGCTTTGTTTCTTCTAATCAGGTTATTCAAGCCGATGAAGTCCCGAGAGAAAATGCTCAAGACCGCTATGATACCATTATTGATAAACATTTAAAGGAAGTTTATCATAAAAATGAACTTGCCGAAAAATATACAACGAATCAAAGCGAATTAAGGGTAAAAGCGGCTGTCCCGATTAGTGCAATTAAAGAAAAATCACTCTCACCTGCCGAAGAAGCGGTCGAAAATTTCCTAATAGCATCACCGCAAGGCGTAACCGTTAGCGATACCGTAAAGTATTTTGAGAAAGCCCCTTATGGTTGGAAAGATATTAGTACGCTACACGTTTTGGTGGAATTAGTGCGGAAAGAAAAATGGCAATTTGAACTTAAAAATGGACCTTTAGAACTTAAACAATTCGCAGTTGATGCGGTGAATACCCGAATCCGAGAGGCGATTGTCATCTTGCGTCAGAAGGGTTTTTCTCCTGCTGAAATCAGCAATTTTATTGAAAATATCAATTTTAATATTTTTTCGGAAACGATAGTACCTTCTAAAATAACAGATTTTAAAACCATTCGAGATAAGTTTAAACACGATTTGGGCGAGAAACTCGTAGATGCAAATGCGTTGAAAGAGGAACATGGCGGTAAGCCGTATAACGTTCATTTCATTGATTTTCATAGAATGTTGAATACGTTGTATGGCGAACGAGATGGGGCTAAATTATTGAAATTATTAGCAGATAATAAAACGGAATACAGGGCGAATCGAGATAATTTCGTCCAACTTAAAGCATTTATTGAAGATAGACATTCATTGTTGGTAGAATACAATGCCTTTGCGGAAAGCAATTATGCGAATTTTAATAGTCTTGGAGAAACTGAAAAAATACAGGCGAAGCGACTCCGAGAATACTTGAAAAATGATGCTAATCCTTGGGAACATTTTCCTGAAATGAAGAAAATTCACAAGGCATTGAAACGGGCGATTGATGATAAGGTGGTAGAATTGCAGAAAAGTGTGGTTGAATTGTATCGTGTTGCTTTCGAGGAATTAGAAAAGAAACAAACGGAACTAAAACTCAATAATATCTTACTCGATGCAACTGCATTTTTAGAACGGTTGAGTCAATTGGAGGTGATTACGGAATTGGAATTACAAAGAGAGCGATTGAATTCTTTTAAGTCGAGAATGACGAAGAATTTATACGATGCGGTACCGAAACCGAAGCCAACGCCCAAACCAGTTAATACCGAAAAAGGGAAAGGAAGGGGAAAAACGGAAACGCCAGAAGTAGCAGAATCACCAGCTTACGAACGACCTCAAGCCGTTATTATTGTAGTGAATGAAGTGGCTGATTTGCGTTCGGAAATTAAAAACGAAGCAGAATT
>Ga0306864_1000984_pt1 | contig 12223 bp, 11 predicted proteins | sample AntRauTorckE5430_FD_190448 | JGI IMG/M metagenome (GOLD analysis project Ga0306864, IMG submission 190448) | Saline lake microbial communities from Rauer Islands, Antarctica - Metagenome Torckler E5 #430 (v2) (version 2) | ecosystem: Environmental > Aquatic > Non-marine Saline and Alkaline >...
CCCCACCGCCTGAGACAAGACCCGCTTCTTCCAACAATTCAATCTTGAAAATAGCCGCTGATGTATCATAGGACAAACACAACGTGGTACGATCCAACGACGCCGTTCCGAGTACTAATAGGCATCCTAGGACAGTCGTGAGGTTGATACCAAATTCACCACCCTTGACCACTTCGAGCTTTTCTTCCCGACCCATCGCACTTGCACTTGCACTTGGTCCACCTCCTTCCTCGTCTTCGTCCTCTTCTTCTACAACGACAGTTTGCTCCGCAACATAGAATTCGCTGAATAATCCAGCGGATAAGTCGACCGTTGCCCGACTCTGTCTCCCAACTCCGTGCACTTGAAAGGTCAACCCCTTATCAGAAACGAATACGGAAGCATACTGCATCTTCCCTGATCCACCGGCACCCCTCGAACCGCTCCCTCCTCCACCCTGATTCGTTCGTCGATCTGTACCTGGTAGAAGTGACTGTGTAGCATTTTGAATGGAAGCTAGGGATGGTGCCCCGCTCGCATTGCTGGAAATTGAAACGTTGCGAAGACAAGATAATAGAGTTGCTATTGAGCGAGCTGATTCGCATCGGCTGGAGAAGAGGAGGCCATCAGTCTCGTCGTATATTTGTGGAGGTGTTTGAACCGAGGGTGTCTGATCATTGAGTGGTTCGGGAATCATGTGGGAGATGGGCTTCTTGTTGGTAGCATCTAAAGAATGAATGAAGTATGGTACCGGGAATTTTTAACATCGCAATGGATGTGCCGGGTGATAACCAATAGATAACAAAGTTGGCTGTTGTCTGTTACTCTTGTTGCATGTAGCATGTTGCATTTGAATAGAATCGCCCACCAGTCTCCACTACTAGTTGATGTTGTGTTATAATAGGACCCCCCCAACAGAAATCAACGACCGTTTTAGGACGAGGGGGGTGGATCTTCAAAAAGAACACAAATCTATTAAAAACATCAAAAAATCACAAACAGGTATAAACTGGTATGACACCTGGCCCGCTGATTGCTGATCCCATTCTCTTCTCTATTCCGATCCATTGTCCACTGACATATCTGTTGCTAACAACAATCGTGCATTCATTTTATATACTAGACATTCGATCAGTGGCAATCACTAGTACAGCATAAAGCTTGGTAGGAAAAGAATTGATAAATAGATCCGTGATTCTAATCGCGACCTGACATCAACTCATAATTCATAATGGAGGAGCTGCAGAATAAACCATTAGCTTTTTCCACTGGGGAGAGTCTTATCACTGCTACCTCGAGAATTGCTCATGAAACCAAAGATAATTCGGCACTTCTCAACATTGAACTATTTGAGAACGAAACTAATGATGATTCTCCCATTCTTCTCCTCCTCCACGGAGTATGCGCTTCAGCTGAAACAAAAAGTGTCCAATCCATTGTTACCGCAGCCCAACAGAGCTCTGTTAAGGTTGCTGCACTCGAGCTCGAAGGCCATGGACTCTCCTCAGGCAAAAGAATGGTGTGTGGAGATTTCGAGAGGCATTTGGGACACGTTCTAGAGTTCGTTCAGGCAGCTATAATGGCTCTGAGAAAAGGAGATGAACACTCATCTTCAGTGCCGTACTACTTCGCTGCCAATTCTCTTGGTGGTGTGCTGGCAATCTATGCTGCAGAGCATATTTCCAATAATAGGGACAAGTACCCATCTGCATTTGGAGGAGTAGCGGCGATTGCACCAGCTGTGGGGGTTGACGAAAGAAAAATACCATCTGCGCCAATCACATTTGGGCTCTCCCTCCTTGCTACCATTGCACCCGCAATGCAACTGTCACTGACTCCTCATGAGGATCCATCATCGTACAGCTGTCCACCCAATTCTTCAAGAAATTTTTCAGGTCACTGGCCCCTAGCTACGTCGAAGATGCTGCTCGATGTGACAACGTTCAAGGTGAAGAATGACTTGGAAAACGGAGCTATTTCCTTGTCATCCACAGACAGAGTTTTGATATTTGCAGGAAAGACAGATGAAACGGTACCGTTCGATGTGTTGACTGGATTTTATGACACCATAAGTCCAAAGCAGAAACATTTGGTACCAGTAGGAGGTGGGCATGACATGATGACATTCAAGTCTTCTTCGGATGAAGTTACAAAGGCGTTGTTTGAATGGATCTTGTTGGGAGATGTCGGAACCGCCAAGCAGCAAGACAAAGATTAATCCTTCATGAGGTGTCGTCGTCTTCTTTTGAAATGAAATGGGTTTTGGACAACCATGCATATATATTATCCAAAGATTAATCCTTCATGAGGTGTCGTCGTCTTCTTTGGAAATGAAATGGGTTTTGGACAACCATGCATATATATTATCCAATATCAATAGGTCAAAAATACGCATACAGTATCATTGATTGGTGTGATTTCAATTGTTATTGAAAGAATCATGAGTTTGTACATAATCATACCTTAACGATACCGTTACATACTTAACACTCATCACCTTTGCCATCCACCATCATGGATATGATCAAAGTAGCAAAGCATACGACCATAAGATTAAGATGACCAGACACCAGACATGATAGTCTCTGATCACATCTAGAGATGGACGATTGGATTCGAGGGCTTGCACTCCTTTAATATTATATGGTTGCAGATCTCGGTTGCACAAGAGACAAGAGGCAGATATTTTTCCCTCGCGAGATAGCACACTACTGTGAATATAGCGTGTCTAGTTGGAGAAAATACCATGCAGCGAAACAATACGGAACGAACTGCAATCCGCTACGGAGTTTTTGGTCCAGGACCTCCATCGCGGCCTGGCCGTCAAATTAATCCATCCTGTGGGCAAAGGCACACAGAGAGCCACACTTTACTTTACAAAGGGCTCTCGTGATTTTTTGTGACGAGATGACGGTGCTTGCCCCAAAGGCAAGAACAATCCTGTGTACCCACACGACGACTCGATTCTTCTCACCGTCGACGTGCCCTTTGGTAGATCCGTAGTAGGTAAGGATTTTCACGAGGTGATCGATCGCTGCAATGGAACCACATTCCCCAACGAGTGAGAGGATAGTAGTATCCGATGTCATGTATTTCCACCAAAAGCCACCATAGACCAAGACCACGAGGAAAGTGCTTTCGATCCAATTAGGGAAGACGAGGAAGGTTTTCTCAGGCCACTCAGATAGAACCAGTGAATCACCATTCGAAGTACCACCATTGTTCCAATAGGGATGATTGACCTCAGCCTCGGGAACGGCTGCAACGAACCCGTTGGTTTTGTAAAATTTCTTCATCTGAAAGACAAAATCAACATCTTCGCCCCCTCCAGTTTTCGGGTACAGGTGCTTGAACTGAACTGTGTGGTTGTGTCTCGATCCTCGCACCATCAGATTTGACGTGACTCTCCACGGAGGATGGATTCGGTGTTTGGAGATTCCGTAAAAGTACATCACGTTACATGTCTGGAGCATCTTTGTCCACGCGTTGCATGGGTGTGGGAGTTTGGTCTATCCGACCATGCATTTTGCCTTCGGATAGCGAGCAATCGACCCGACATATGCGTCGAGGATGGAAGCATCAGGGACAACATCGTCGTCGAGAAACAAAACCCAATCCGCCGTAGAGTAATTGTATCCGGTGTTTCTCACGTAGCTCGCACCTTTGTTTTTGCCATAGTGAACAACATTCACGAAATGATTGTTCCCTTCCAGAGTTTCGTGAAAAGATTTTGCCAATTTTTCCACTTCGGAGAGATGGCTTTCATCGGGATTGTCGACAACAATCCAAAAACTAATGTACGCTGGAACGTTACAGCGCAAGGACACAATGCGATGGAGGATCTAATTGTTGTGGATTCTATAGGAAGGAATCACTACATCGAGGCAAACGCCTTTTGGAGGAAGATTCAAAGTCTTGTAACTTGATTAGATTCAATGACAAAACCTGGCCTTTCCAATTGATGTCATGCTTCAAATATCTCGCATCGCAATCACCACCCAGAGTGTTTTTCAACCTCGACGAGCTGAATGATGAGGCATTAAATCGGCTGTAGAGAACATAAAGGAAAGGATCCCCTGACGAACTGTCGTAGTATTAAGGCTTTAAAAGTCTCCAAGTGGAAAAGATGAACGACGAACGACAGGAAATGTAGGAAATCATTGGAATGAAACGTCGTTGAAGGCAACACATGTGGCATCGAATGGGAGGCTAGGGTTCTTGGTTTTTATCTCGGCAAATCTGCGTTTAATATCTTGTTTCTATCCCTTGTCTAGAAGCTCGACATCATCACCTAGCAAAACGATGAAATCGTGTTTTGCCTGTCCACCGAGGTGAGACCAAATGCGACATACTTTCCCGAAACGAATCGTACAGTGCAAGGAAGCATGTGCTTGATTGTTTCTCGTGCTGCCTTGCTGTCGAATACCTTGTCACCTTCGTCGATCCCAACAATTATCTCGATCTTTTCACGATCCGAATCAGGCGTCGTATTACGAAAGGACTCTGTGAATCGTTGGAGGCGTTCCCAGTATATTTTGGGAAGTTCCGTATTTTCCGATATGTGCTTTGATGATGCTTCGACTTCAGCAAAACGATCTTTCCCACGCCCTCGGGAGAAGTAACATGCACTCCATTGATACAACTTAAGAACAAATTGGAAGGAGAATGCTTCAGGTTTGTCCTTCGGGAACAATAGGAGACGTTGGAGGAAGAATCGCATCGTTAGTAAGCATCTCGTTGACTTTTCTCTTCTGAAAGTATGAGATATCCGAATGGCGAAAGGCTCTTTCGACCTCGCCCCATATTTCGATGACGTCCTTGAGGCGCTCATCTTGAGAGAATTATTTTACCACATCTATCAATCGTTTCACTGTATGATCGGGATCTACGCCGAGAAATTCGAAGAGTCTTGGTGCAATATGGTTATCAGAATGGTTATCGTCCGTCAGTTCCTCATACGTGCACGAAATGTGTCTTCGCGGAACAAGGACGATCTATGTCTTTTCTAAAAGGTGAAGTGGTAATTGTTCACAAAGGATTGAAAGGCCACAACGTCGACGTGCACCTTCAAACCCTTCGGATACGATTTGGTCAAATAGCTGCCGGTGATATCGGCCCGTTTCATCGAAAAATACGTCGAAAGCTTGCATTCACGAGAGAGTATAATCTTCTTGATCTTTGGATCGACCAGAATCTCTTCCCTCCAGATGTATTCGTTGCCAACCTCGTTCCAGTAGTCGGGAAATGACTTCAGATTTGATTTTGGTACTGTTCGCGAAACAGTTGTACCAAATTTGTTCGAGAAACGGCTTGGTGGATGGAGATCCCGAGCTAGATACGACCAGTTGTCTGCATGAGAATCGCCTAGGAGCAATCCTCTTGGATGGTAGGTGAATATGTCGATCGGGTTGAAGAGTTCGTTGTGCATAATGATCTCCGGACGAAGATATAAGATTCTGGAAAGTAAATTCGAACCGGAGCGTTTCCATGATAGCAGCACAAACTTTTCGAGATCCTCGGATTTCCTTTTCCTTTGGAAGAATGACCAAAAGCGTGGACGCGCCTCCTTCGATTGTGGCTGACTGAGCATGAGATATACATTGGCGACTCCTGTCATTGTAAAGGCGTAAGCTGTGTGTATGTGTGTGGATACGAAAAGGAATTTGTTTCAGATTCTAGATATATTGTATTACGAATAGAAATTATGCAGAAGCGTTACCTAGGATACTCAGATAACAAACATTATAAATATTGCAAGCATACTAGCAAGATTGATCAATTAATAGGAGTCGATTTTGATCCCGCTCGAATTCCTATGGAATCAGTGGCATAATACTTAAAGCTGTCTTTTATCTGTTTACATATTCATATCCGGATTCATTGGATCAAGGCTCTACCTATTCTCCTACGTTTACACCAAGCGTGTCTAAGAAGTAGGGTATTACATCAATAGCGTTGATTGTTCCTTTCGCTTGTTTGGGTATTGCTTCTATACTTTATACAGGTTGGACGCTATATGTTAATAATCAAGGTCATCATGAAGAGTCTGAAGAGATGTCCTCAAGTTTTGAGGCAGTCCAAAATCAGCTACAGAACAAAAGTAATAATCACGACCATCAAAAGCACAAACACTCAATCTCGAGACAGTGCTGAATCTGAGGTCTTCAGAATGAAGAGGGCTGATTATGACGGTTGCGAGCGTTTGAAGGTTTAACAAGATTATTATCTGTATCTTGTACATTACAATAAGAATAAACAGAATAATTCCTTGTGCCAAAATACTTACCATCTAGATAAAGTAGAATATGATAATGTAGAATTGAGAGTGGGAATGAAGGCGTTCATTCATTGTTGACAATCAAGGGGGGTGGCAAATCGACCATCTCGAACCAAGGTGCATTGGTAATTCTCTTTTAATAGAGATGAATGTGCTATAGTATGACCAAATAGTATCATTGTTAAATACTGACATCATTCTGAGCCAATATGCCTGCCACCGTGTTTTTTTATCATCATCTTTCGATAGTTTTAAGCTGAATTGATTCTCGCACCCATCTCTATCCATGCTATTTCGCTTCACTGACCACCGTCCATGGAGTACGATAGAAGACTTTCTATGCGAGATCAGGTAACGCATGCCTTAGTTCTGGTCTAAGAAAGCTTCTTGACAGGCGAGGGCACTGCATTGATGTATGACTAGTCTATGACCTCGCAGATTCTGTCGCTTTTATCAGATCAAATAATTGATTCTCGGCAAATCTGATCTCTCTTGTTCGCCATTGCTTAAGGCATCTTTTACGTAAGGGTGAAAGAGCTGTGGATCCGTATACATGAGTTCATCCCTTCCAATGGCAATAATACATCTGTGGATCCGAATACTTGCATTTATCCTTTCCAACGGCACATACTGCATCTATGCCTCGTCATACTTAGAGGTATATTGGTCCAATCGCGGGTACCAGCAGTGATACATATATAGAGACAATGAAGAAATGCAAAGAGCTAGTCCTGTACAGTGAGGTCATCATATTTTAGAATCAATTACCAGACCCTCACTATCGCTAGCTCTAATTATTATTCTCAATACATCATGTTGACTTATATCCACCAAGGCTTTGCCCCAGTCCGAAAGTTATCTTCTAACCATGCGTTATTATTATTATCTTCAAACCAAGGCTCCAAAAGAACCTTTTCCGAGTCCTCTTCTACCCCAACCTTGGCCAATTTTAATGATCCAGGTGCAGGACTCCGCAGCACCGTTCCCGTGGCATCATACTGCGATCCATGGCAATGACAAACAAACTTTTCCCTGATCGGATCCCATGGCACACTACAGCCCAAGTGCGTACATTCAGCATTGAAAACGTAATTTTCCAATTTATTTCCGTCTGACGATACAATGAGTTGAACGGGAACTTCTATACCTAGCATACCTCCAAATGACTTTCCCGAAATTTCGAATTGTTTCCGTAAAACTCCGTGTATGCACCCTGATTAATTTCTTTCAACTTCAGCATCATCGGCATTGTCTTGGCTATTGTCAACCATATCAAACGTGCGCATCATTTATGATCTCGATCGGTGTCTGTTTCCATCACAGTGGATATATGAAGGCGACTACTAATTCCTTTACCATCTTGACTGCTGTTCATGTGAATGGAGTTGGAAGTTGGGAAATCGCAGGTGCGATATTGAGATTAATTGCAAGGCATACTACTTATCGCGAAACAATTTTTAAAGAAACCTATTGTTGGTACCAACTTTAGTTATATGATGGATTAAAGTACATCATTGTGTTGATTTTTTACCTTCCAGATATATGCATATTCATCAGTCAAATATGACGTCGGCAATACTATGTGCCTGGAGAAACCTAATTCCTCAGAAGCTTGTCATAGTACGAATAGGGGCCGAGCGACATCGTACAAACGAGCACCTCACGGAATAGAATAGATTAATTCTATACGGATCGAAATATTGCAACAATCAAAATATGAAGAAAAAATTGATCATTGTGTAGATGGCGAAGTTGATCCATTTTCAATGCGCATTGATTCATATCGGTGCAATCATGTTTGCAAATGGTAAATATCTCGTTTGCCCCACAACTCAAGATTGAACATGTTGTTCAGTCGCTTTGTAGACGTGTTTATCATTAAGCAGATAGAATGAGTACCTTTAAGCGCCTTTAAGCGACGTGTCTCCTTTATTTTTATATCCCTCATTTCCTTTATTGTCATATTCACCTGAAATTCAGCCGGCTGTCAATAGACACTTGGTGAGGCATCTAGTTCTAAGGAACATCATTTGGGACTGAAGCGTGGCTCCCCTAACGCTAAAGTACTCTTCGCAGAATTTATTAATACTTTGATTCGACAGCATCCTGAAAGACCAGTGGAAACCCGATGATAGATGTTATCATTATAAGTGGCATGCAGAACGATTCTAATCGAAAAAGTATTACAATGTACACGATATGTTGCTGGTATAATATATGGCCATGGATACAATAAATTGCAAAAGTACAGGAAAGATGGCTGGAAAGAGCGCGGCGTTGTGAAGGAGGTCTGTGCAAAAGGACGTGATTTTAAAATCCTTGCAGTGATTATTTCTAATCGCGCAAGCACATGTGAGAAATGAAATGGGTTTTGTTCAACCATGCTTATTATCCAATATCAATAGGTCAAAAATATACATACAGTATCATTGATTGGTGTGATTTCAATTGTTATTGAAAGAATCATGAGTTTGTACGTAATCATAGCTGAACGATACCGTTACATACTTAACACTCATCACCTTTGCCATCCACCATCATGGATATGATCAAAGTAGCAAAGCATACGACCATAAGATTAGGATGAGTGAAGGAGTGCCACAATAACCATGATTGTTCTTCAACAAGTTACCATTTCATTTTTCTCTTTGTGGAAGCTTCTCGACAATCGCAAGTAGCACAATCCGCGTCTAATTGCTGAATGCTCTCCTTTACATGAGCACCACAAGAGCGATCAGGGTTAGGATCGAATAAGAAGCTGTAGAATTTCTATGTGCGGCTGCGGCGCATGATGCTACTGTTATCATCTTGCCACAACTCCACTATCCTGTTGCTTTACTTTGCCCTTATTTATTGTGGTAGGCCTCCTATGGTCGACTCCACGTCACAGCAGGCACTTGCACTGTAATTTAAACGCTTTAGAAATTGAATTAAGAAACATGGTTCGTGCCCGTGGCTGCAAAATTCGAATCCAGAATTCATATAGTAATGTCAAGCCCAATAAGTTCATCTTCGATTTCCTTCTTTTGTTTTTCCAGTACAGTTACTGCTGACACAAAACTCTTTCTTGCCTCCCACAACAGAGGGTCGTCATCATCTAGCCCATTTAATCGATATATTTTCAAAGCCTCCTCATAACAATGAATGGCTTCCTTCACATCACCATTAAGACTCATTTGACATTTCCCTATCTTTTCCAAGGTAAGGCCAACATAGATATTGCTTCCTGATGACGCCTGCCTTATATTGAAAGCTTTATAGTAACAATTGAGAGCCCTATCAATCCGTAAGCTTCGTTCATAGATTCCTCCGATAGCTTCCAATGTGAGCGCAACGTCAACATGTCCATCACCCAAAGCCCTTCGTTGGAGTTGCATCGTTTCTTTGAATATGTACATAGCCTTATCGTACTGACAGCATTGTACATGAACAAGTCCAATGTTGAACATTGTTGCAGCACAGTTCCGGTGGCATTTTCCAAGGACCTGTTCCATAATTTGAAGAGCTTCCTGATACGAATCCATTGCCTTTTGGTACTTCCCAACGTGATGATAAATCTGCCCGATATTGTTGAGAGATATTGCATAATCGACATGGTCATCGCCTAGCTGTTTCTTATAAATTTGTCTAGCCTTCTTATAGCATTGCATTCCTTTTTCATGCCTGCCAGTCTTTTCATAAACTGATCCAATGGCGTTCAAAGTAGCGGCAACATCAACATGTTTGGAACCATGTATGTTTCGTTGAATCTCAAGCCCACCCTTAAAAAGCTCCATTGCCATTGACAGCCTCCCACAATTCGAGTGCACATTTCCCATACAAATGAGTGCTTTGGCAATGCCTGGATGCAACAAAACTTGACGACTTTTGACTTCTCCCCCTTCAACTTTTTTCGGTAACTCTGTACATAGTTTCGGATCATTTTCCTTCTCTTTCTCCTCACTCTTGGTACTACCCATGAGAGATGTCAAAATCGATAGACTTTCGCTATGCTGTTCCATTGCAGTTTCAAAATCACCTTTACTCGAGTAAACTCTACCGAGCGTGTTGAGAACATCACAAAGTTGTTCTGTTGTCACTCGCTCTTCATCTTTTTCACACAGAGGCAACGCCCTTTCAATCCTTCGTCTAGCTTTACCTAGTTGTTCAAGGCTCTCATCGTAAGCCCCCCATTTCCAGTGCACTATGCCAATAAGATGAAGAATCGAGGCCACGTCAGTAAAACATTTTGCCTCAAAGTCCATGGATCGCGACATTTTTCGAGTTTGGTAATCCAGACATTTTCCATAACAATCCAAAGCTAACAAATAATTTCCCTCCACCTCAGCTTGCGATGCCTTCCTTAAGGCATGGCTAACATCTTGGTCGTTGACTGGGTTTAGCGGAGCAACTGAAAAATTATTTGCAGCAAGTTCTGAAAATACGTCTGGTACCCATGAAGACTGATCACCATTTAAATTAACTTCAGAGATTCGATGAGGACGGGTAGAGTATTCTTGATAGCCCACGTGCTGATGTTGGTGCTGTTGTACCGGTTGACCTGCAAGCAAGAGCTCCGGCAGAAATGGAATTGTCGCCTCTGATCTCACACTGCTATTCGCTGGTGTCGATATTGATCTTAAACTACCCTGTTTCGTCGGCGTGAAGGTGGATCGTGAAATGGTGGAACTTTGAGCGCTGCCACTGCTCTGCCGTCTATCTTTGGGAACTTCGTCAATCACTTGAACGGGAACTTCTATACCGAGCATACCTCCAAATGACGATCCCAAAATTTCGAATTGTTTCCGTAAAACTCCGTTCATGCACCCTGACTGATTTCTTTCAACATCAGCATCATCGGCATTGTCTTGGCTATTGTCATCCGTGTCAAACGTATCATTCTTGGGAGCTAGTGGTTCGCTCAGTTTGTGATCTCGATCGGCGTCTGATTCCACCACTGTGGATATATGAAGGCGACTACTAATTCCTTTACCATCTTGACTGTTATTCATGTGAATGGAGCTGGAAGTTGGGAAATCGCAGGTGCTACATTGAGATTGATTGCATGGCATGCTATTGAATCCAGAATATGTTGAAGAATTAGCAGTCCGTATCGTCTTGTTATTGCCGCTGTTATTGCTATTGCTATTGCTAGTGCTATTGTTAGTGCTATTGCTGGTGCTAATGCCAGTACCACCAGCCGTACATCCAGGAACATGCTTGACTGTGGCCATGGCCTCGGCCATCGAGGAGCCATGATTGATTCGTGCGTCTCCTGGAATATCATGGTTAAATTCGTTTTGATATTTCTCGTGGTTCATGCTGGAACAGCAATGGCAGTGGGATTGCGATGTATTTATGATAAAAGTACCTAGCGATTCTTTATGTTCATGATGTGTACGCCGTGTTCCTGAAATTAATTGATCGTGTTCTTTGACCATATCTTTCGTGCTTAGGCTCATGCTGTTGTTGATTGAAATTGGAAGATGAAGGGTCTTCTTTGAAACAGGTATTGTATTAGAAAACAAGTATCTAATAAGTAATAATGAGATGTGTTTGAAGTTTGAAATGGAAGTCTCCGGAACGTTTCTTTGCGCATCATGCTAGCGACTAGCATGTTATGTTTTACTCGTAAACCGATTGATCGAAAGAAGTTTGTCGTTCCCGTGGCGTTCGTCAGTTGGGCCCCGTTGAAATCCTAGAAAACATAGCGATTTAGCCGGTCCGGATGTCAACAAAAAGCTATTTAGCAAGGAACAGTCCAAATTTTTGAACGCAAGTCACTGCGCACCCCCAGGCACCCCCCTTTGTTTTTGGAACATGTAATTTTGGAAAAGTAAGAGATTTACTTGACTTGTCTACCATACAACGTTGATACAGGTACAGCAGGTCAGTAGTGTCACTAATTCTGACACCATCCCAATTACCAATGCAACATTATTTTTAGTTTTATTGGAATTCAGCACCGTGATAGTGGCAATATCGTAG
>Ga0306864_1000985_pt1 | contig 12221 bp, 10 predicted proteins | sample AntRauTorckE5430_FD_190448 | JGI IMG/M metagenome (GOLD analysis project Ga0306864, IMG submission 190448) | Saline lake microbial communities from Rauer Islands, Antarctica - Metagenome Torckler E5 #430 (v2) (version 2) | ecosystem: Environmental > Aquatic > Non-marine Saline and Alkaline >...
TGTAATATGTGGATATCATCAACTAATAAAAATTGCCGAGGTTGGAAAACTTCTTAAAGAAGTTTTAATTTTTGGACGCTGGTTTTTTGTAAATCTGTATTGAATGAGACCTACTGTTTTTTCAAATAATCGTTTTAGGATTATCCAAATACTATTGTTGTTATTAAAAATAATTGTTTCGTATCCTTAATCGTAAGTTAAAAGTAATTATTTTTTTTTAACGACAATAACTTTTTTGGACAAACCACATACAATGCTATAAATAAATATTATAATAATGAAATTTGTAATAATATGACGATTTTAGGAACTATTTTTTTGAAAAAATCATCGCAGCGTAAAATCGGATTGATCTTGAATAAATATTGGCTCTTTGACAATTTCTGCAAAATTCGAATAAATTGAGATTTTCGTAACGGCTGCCTTTAGCTGCCGCAAGGATTTTGAGACCTTTCGGGAGCTAAAGTAGCCGCTGCGTGCAGAAATTGTCAAAGAGCCTAAATATTTAATAACTTATTTAGCAATAAGGTATTAATAAATAATAAATTTTAGTTATATATGTTGCCAGGATAGATTGTAAAATTATTTTAAGCAATGTAAAGTCATTTATCCATAGGAAAATAACAGATTTAGAAACCTATCGGAATAGTTATTGTAAAACTTTAAAACAACACATATTTTCTTTATACTAAGATATAAAATAGGTGTAAAATATCATGTTTGAAATAGGTTACAAACGTAATTTTAATTCAAAAAATACTTTAATGAGAATGTGTAAATACCTACTAACGATAATATTAATTTTATACAGTTTGCTACTTCAGGCTCAAAATAAAAAGTTTGATTGGGGAATCGGTGTGAATGCTGGAACTTACAGTTATTCTGCTTTATTAGAATCTAAACTAACGAATCCCTACGAGTATCGTATTGGCTCAAGCCTTTCGGTATCCAGATATTTAACCAATAATTTCAATTTATCTATCGAAGGAAGCCGAACGCCTATTGACTTTCCTGTAAATCCCAGTGCGAAGGGAGAACCACTCAAATATACAGATACTTATCTTTATGGAGCAAATTTCACTTTGAAATATAAGATTGATAATGGCTATATTATTAAAGAAAATTCGATGTTTGCACCTTATTTTTCATTCGGCGGCGGAGCGTATTTGACGGATTATAATCCCAACATTACTTACATCGTGCCGCTCGGCGCAGGAGTAGAAGTGCATTTGGGCGACCGAACTTCATTTATATTTGAATCTCAATATAATCGAGATGTAATTGGCGGGGAACTTTCTTATATGCAGCATAATGCAGGAATAAAAATTCATTTTGGAAAAGCAAATAAAAAACGACTTAAAGCAACAAAGCAGCGGAATCGTTCTCGACAATTAGCAAAAATTAGAAAATATCGTGAGGAACAGCGAATTGCTCAAGCCCGAAAAGCAAAAGCGAAATTACAAAAATTACAGCAAGAGGGCTTGGTCAGCAAAATACCAACTATGGATGAAGATGAAGATTTACTGATGACGAACGAAAGTATTGCAATGCGTCCTGATGAGCAACCTAAAAAAATTAATGCCGTTACAACGCCACCTTCAAAACCAAAGGAATCGAATTTAGGTAAAAAACCAACGCTTAAATCACGACCAGCAGAGCCTGTCGTTCCTGTTTCACCTGGAAAACCGACTGTTAAGGAGTTGCAACCGACCTTACCAGATACTAAACCGCCAATGCGAAAACCGTCTTCTTCTCGACCAGAAATCACGGATGTAGCAGAAGAATCAACGGTGACAAAACCAGTTGTCATCACTAAGGAAAAACCAGAAGCAACGGTGACTACACCTGAAACACTAACGCCAACAGTCATAAAACCAGAAGTGCCAAGGGCAACCGTTCCTAAACCGGTTGTTGTGCCAATTCCTTCAACGCCAGTCGTTCCTGAACACCCACAAACGCAAGTACCTATTAAGGAAACCGATAAGGTTTGTGAGAATAGGCAGCGAGAATTATCTGAACTCGGAGAAAGAATTATTTTTGATAAAAATCGCTATCGAGTTCGTTCGGCAATGCATCAAGATTTGAGACAAATCGAATTGCTTTTGAATGATTGTGATAAACACGCCTATGTCATTATTGCCCACACGGATAGCGATGGTAATATGGAATACAACAAAAAACTTTCTGCGGAAAGAGCCGAAGCGGTTAAAGCATATTTAGTCAATAAAGGGATTGACGCCGCTCGTTTAATTACGATTCCTTACGGTTCAAGTGTGCCGATTGTACCAAATACAACAGATGAGAATAAAGCTAAAAATCGTCGAATTGAGTTTCGTTTGAATCGGACAGGTTTTGAGGATTAACAATTGGAATTTACTTTTTCCTATCTTTGCGGCATGGCATCAACAAGAGAAAATTTTTTACGATTTGTCGCCCAAACGAGTGAATTTCCATTAGGTTTGGAAATTGCGAAGGGCGAAGGCGTTTATTTATACGATACATCTGGCAAAAAATACATCGACCTTATCGCTGGTATTTCGGTGAGTAATTTGGGACATTGTCATCCTGCGATTGTCAAAGCGGTACAAGATCAAGCGGCTAAATTTATGCACACGATTGTTTACGGTGAGTTCGTGCTTTCGCCACAAGTCGAATTGGCGGAGCTGTTAGCTGCACAATTACCCGATACCTTAAATAGTATTTATTTTGTCAATTCAGGAAGCGAAGCGACCGAAGGAGCGATGAAGTTAGCCAAACGGTTCAATGGTCGAGCAGAATTCGTCTCGGCTTACGATGCGTATCACGGCAGCACGCAAGGTTCGGCAAGTTTGATGAGCGAAAAGTTTTTTACGCAACCTTACCATCCGCTTTTACCGGGAATTCGCCACATTCATTTTAATAATGAAGCCGATTTAACGACGATTACCGAAAAAACGGCAGCCGTTATTGTCGAAACGGTACAAGCCGAATCTGGCGTAAATCGACCGTTAAATGATTATCTCAAAAAACTTCGTAACCGTTGCGATGAAACGGGTGCGTTATTGATTTTTGATGAAATCCAAGTCGGTTATGGTCGAACGGGTTCGCTCTTTGCTTTTGAGCAATACGGTGTTGTTCCTGATATTTTATTATTGGCAAAAGGTATGGGCGGCGGAATGCCTATCGGTGCGTTTGTAGCGAATCGGGAATTGATGAAAACCCTATCTTTCAATCCGCTGTTGGGACACATCACGACTTTTGGTGGTCATCCAGTGACTTGTGCGGCAGCTTTAGCAACGCTAAAAACGCTATTGGAAAGTGATTTAATCGAGCAAGTAAAAGCTAAAGAAACGCTTTTCAAAAAATTATTAAAACATGATAAAATTAAAACTATTCGGAGTGCAGGATTACTTATGGCGGTAGAATTAGCTGATTTTGCAACGGTTCAGCAAGTTATTAAGAACTGTTTAGACCAAGGTTTAATCATGGATTGGTTTTTATTTAATGACAGATGTTTAAGAATTGCACCGCCTTTGATTATTTCAAATGAAGAAATCGAAATGGCGTGTCAGATAATTTTGAAGAGTTTTGAGTTTTAGATTTTAGATATTAGACGTTGTAAACGAGAACTGCTTATTCATTAGAATCAAATATCTAAAGTCTAAAATCTAACAAAGTATATATATAAATATGTATTTTTACAGATTAGTTAAAAATAAATAAAATATATATGAAAGAGTCTTTACAAAGTCGTTACGATGGTGATTTTTTGGAAACAGGAACGGAGGTTTTGCGTGCGATTGCACATCCTATTCGATTAACGATTATTGACCTTTTGTATCGAAATGATAAGTTATCGGTGACGGAAATTTATGAAGCATTAAGTATCGAACAAGCGATTGCATCACATCATTTGCGAATTTTGAAAGATAAAGGTGTGGTTTCGTCTCGAAGAGATGGGAAGAAATCGTATTATTATTTGTGTTCTAATGATTATCATATTATCATAGAAGCGTTGGAAACACTATTTATGGGTTAGGTTTTTGTTTGGTGTGATTAGAAAAGGAACACGGATTTGACGGATTTTTACGTATTTGAGAGGATTTTTTTTATTGAAAGAAAAGGAACACGGATTTGACGGATTTTTACGGATTTTAGAGGATTTTTTTTATTGAAAGAAAAGGAACACGGATTTGACGGATTTTTACGGATTTTAGAGGATTTTTTTTGTTGAAAGAAAAGGAACACGGATTTGACGGATTTTTACGGATTTGAGAGGATCTTTTTTATTGAAAGAAAAGGAACACGGATTTGACGGATTTTTACGGATTTGAGAGGATTTTTTTTACTGAAAGAAAAGGAATACGGATTTGACGGATTTTTACGGATTTGAGAGGATCTTTTTTATTGAAAGAAAAGGAACACGGATTTGACGGATTTTTACGGATTTAAGAGGATCTTTTTTATTAATTAATAAAAATAAAAAAATCCGTAAAATCTGTTTTCATCCGTTCAATCCGTGTTCCTTTTCTCTAAAATCCGTGTTCCTTTTCTCTAAATCCCTTTTTTCCTTTTCTCGTGTTGTTTATAAAAAATAAAAGCTGTCGTCAAACCGGTTACGACAAAACCAATTGCTACCAATTGAGCTTGAGATAAGTTAAAAAAGGCTTCGTAGCGGTGATTTACCCGAATCGTTTCTATTGAAAAACGCTCGATGCCATTCACGATTAAATACAACGAAAACATCCAACCCCATACTTTTACTCGCTTTCTAATTGCCCAAAAAATCGCAAAAAGCACCGCCATAATTATTGCTTCATAAACCGAAGTCGGATAAACGCCTTGCGGCAAAACGTTGCAATATTCATTTGTATAATACAAACCTTCGCAGTTGTCCATCGGAATTCCTGCTTTAATTACATTATTCGGATACGTGTAAGACCATAGCCAATCTGGCAAAAATGACAATGGTTTTGCTGCTATATTCACGATTCCCCAATCGCCATCGCCCGAAAAATGACAGCCCAAACGACCATTTCCATAACCCAAAAGTAAGGCAGGAGCAGCTGCATCCATCAAATGCAACGGATTCATTTTTTTGCGTTTGGCATAGATGAAAAGCGAAATAAAACCGCCCAATAATCCGCCATAAATCGCAATACCGCTACCAGAAAACAATACACCAAACGGGTCTTTCAAAAATTGTGACCACGTTTCGGGTTCAATAATCGCTAAAACTTTAGACCCCAAAATCCCAAAAATCGCAGCAATAACCACCATGTCGCCAATTAAATCATACGGCTTTTTTTCAATCGTTTCCTTTTGCAAGCTATTTTTACGAATGTCCAAATATTTCGCTCCAGCCATAATTCCACCCAACAGAAAACCGCCTAAAATTGACCCTTCTGAACTAAAAACAAAGGCTTGCGGATCATTGACGAAAGTCGAATAATTCAACGCAATGTCTAATAATTTATAGCCAAAAATAAACCCGATAATTCCATTAATAATCATCTCCGTTTGCGGATTAACCGTCACTAAAACATCGGTCAACAAACCATCGTTATATTTCCGTTTTAATTCTTTATAAATAATAATCGCCCCAATGACGAAAGTAATCGCAAGGAATAAACCGTAAGTTTGAACGACCGAAAAAATCATCGGAGCGTCCCAACCTGTTAATTTTTTTATGATAAAATGTACGTTTGGATACATGGCGTTTTTTATATAATTTTTAGAAAAAGTTCTAACTTCGACAAAAATAGGAATAATTAAAACTTTGTCATTTTTAGCAGGAAAATATTCACGGATTCTTATTGATTTTTTAATAAAATTAACGAAACGATGAATTCTGAACGGTAAACTATTTGACTGTCTAAGGTGTAATGTATTGTAGATTTATTAGGAGCAAAAAACTAAAATTTTGTGTCTAAGTCAATAATTCATAACTTATGAAAGAACATCCAATTATCCTCTTCGACGGCTTTTGCAATCTTTGCAATGGTGCGATACAATTTATCATAGAAAGAGATAAAAACCAGCATTTTCGGTTTGCGTCTTTGCAATCCAAAACTGGGCGGGAATATCAAAAAAAAGCTGGTTTGTCAATCGACAAAATTGATACGGTTCTTTTGGTAGAAAACGGGGAAATTTATCAAAAATCAACGGCAGGGTTACGCGTCGCTCGAAATCTGGACGGACTTTGGCCAGTAATGTTTATTTTTATCCTCATTCCGCCATTTATCCGAAATGCAGTTTATGATCTTATTGCGAGAAATCGCTACAAATGGTTCGGAAAAAAAGACAGTTGTTGGATGCCAACGCCAGATTTGAAAGCGTTATTTTTGGACTAAACGAGTTGAGATTTACTACGACGAACCTATAAGATTTTCAAAATTTTATAGGTTTATTATCAATCAATTACGTCAAAATTGTCATCACTTTCCAAGTACAAAACCCAACCAAATTGCCAATAAACAAACCAATACGCTGCCAACGATATTTAACATCGCTAAGATGATTTCGCCATTTTGAAACAGTTGAAAAGTTTCGCTTGAAAAAGTGGAAAATGTACTGAAACCGCCACAAAAACCGGTCATCAATAAGAATTTGTAGGTATCCTTAATTTGGTACCGAAACGTCAGACTCAACAAAAAACCTAAAAGAATACAGCTCAAAATATTGGCGACCAACGTACCAAAAGGAAACTCTTCCGAATACGGTGCGACTATTTTGGTTATCCCAAAACGTGATAAACTACCCAAACCGCCACCAATGAAAATTAATAGAAACTGCACCGTCTTTAATTATTAAATATTAAGTATAAGGTATTTGACCGAACTGCTGTGAAAAACGATGAAGTATAAATTATTTGACCGTTTTAATGCAAAATAAATTTCACGTCAAAACGGTCAAATAATTAATATTTAATACTTCGCACTTAAAAAATTATTTGTTTGCCAATTGCCCACAAGCCGCATCAATATCTTTGCCCCGACTTCTTCTCACCGTAATTCCGACATGATGCTTCCGCAAATATTGAGCGAATTTATCAATTTTTTCTGCATCTGCTTTCACAAACGGCGCGTTATCAATCGGATTATATTCAATCACATTAACCTTTGCAGGAATGCGGCGACAGAGTTTCAGCAAGTTTTTCGCATCGTCAATGCTGTCATTAAAATTCTGAAAAGCGATATATTCAAACGTGATGCGATTTTTGGTATTTTGATAAAAATAATCCAACGCATCGGTCAAAACTTCTAAATTATTTGACTCATTAATCGGCATAATTTCGTTGCGTTTCACGTCGTCCGCAGCGTGTAACGAAATCGCCAAATTGAATTTCGCATCATCATCAGCCAATTTCCGAATCATTTTCGCAATCCCAGCCGTACTCACCGTGATTCGTTTAGGCGACATATTCATCCCATCTGGTGACGTAATCAAATCGATACTTCGCATCACACTTTTGTACGCCAAAAGCGGTTCGCCCATACCCATATAAACGATATTCGTCAAAGGATGATTAAAAACTTCTAAGCACTGTTCGTTCACCATTTGCACCTGGTCATAAATCTCGCCCGGTTCAAGATTTCGGCGTAATTTCATTCTTCCCGTTGCACAAAAAGAACAGGTCAAACTACAACCAACTTGCGATGAAACGCAGACAGTGAAACGATTATCTGACGGGACGGGAATCAAAACCGCCTCAATCAAATGCCCATCAAACAGGCGAAAACGAGTTTTAATCGTTCCGTCCAAACTCCGTTGCGACATATCTTCTACGATGGGCAAAATTTCAAAGTTCTCCACCAATATTTCCCGCAACGATTTTGACAAATTCGTCATCTCCTCAAAGGATTTCACACCTTTCTGCCACAGCCATTCGCAAACCTGCTTTGCACGAAATTTCTTTTCGCCCATTCCAATTAAAATCTCCGTTAGTTGGTCTGTCGTTAATTTACGAATATCTTGTTTTACTGCTATCTTCGTCATGCCGCAAAATTACGGCTTTAAGTTTTAAGGGACGAGGTTTTTTTGAAATTTTAAGAAACAAGGTTTTGAGGGACAAAGTTTTATGGTTTTAGAAACAAAGTTTTAAGGGAAAATGAAACGACTATTTAACACTTTATTTATTATTTTAACAACGATTTTTTTATTAGAAATCGTCATTCGGATTTGTGGCGTAACGCCTTTTGAAGTCCAAAAATTTAATATTCAATCGAAGCCAAATTTTTGTTTAATACCCAATTCTGCTTATGGTTTTGGTTTGAATTCTGGCGAATTTGATGTGACGATGAACCATAAAATTCATTATACCGTTACGCACAATTCCGATTCTCTACGAATCGTATCTTATTCAAAATCAGGTATTTACACTAAAAAAACCTGTCCCGAAAACTCGGTGATTGACATTCACGGCTGTTCGTTTACTTACGGTATGAGCGTTGATGACAGTTTGACGTTTCCATTTTTATTACAAAAATCCTTACCAAATTATCGATTTCGAAATTACGCTGTGCCAGGTTTTGGGAATTTACAGGCGTTGATTCGGCTGCAAAACCAAGTCAAAAATCAAGATTTTCCCGATGTTGTAATGGTTAGTTATGCCGATTTTCATGACGAGAGAAATGCGTTAAATACGAATTATCGCAAAAGTTTGTACCATGGTTTTTTGAATGCTAACGAAAATGTTAAACCACTTTTTGGCGAAAGCCAAATACCATTTTACGATTTAAAAAAAGGAATTCAATATTGCGATTGGAAAAATATGTACAAAAATTGGCTGGGTCGAGATTATTCGGCTGCCATTAATTCGCTGCAAGATGCGTTTGAAAAAATGCAAAATGCGTCAAATGACGAAAAAGCCGTTACGCATCAAATCTTATTAAAAATCAAGGAATTGTGTCAACAAAATAATATAAAATTCATCGTTTTATTTATTACCAAAAATGAAAGTACGGCTCTAACCAAACAATTTTGCGAACGGCAAAACATTGAATTGATGGATATTGGCTTGGAGTTGCCGAGCGAAAAATATAGTAATCTGCCCTACGATATTCATCCAAATAAAACGGCACATCGGATTTTTTCGGAACGAATTTTAGAACGAATGAGCAACTAAAAAAGCGTCATTTTGCCCCAAATATTCGGGAAAAAATGACGCTTTTTTAATACATTTGGGCGAGAACTGCCAACTGTAAATTGCCAACTGCTACAAAGCTTCTTGATTTTTCAAAACCGCACTTTTTCCCCAACTCATAAAATTAGAAGCGGAAGTTGTGCCTTCGTGTTTTCTTAAAAAAGTACCATCTTTTGTTAGGAAAATTAGCGTCGGATATGCACCGACTTCGTATTGTTGAGCCAAAGCGACACCATCAAAATCTTCGGCATTTACTTTATAACTAATAAAATTTGCATTGTAATAATCAGCGACATTTTCTAATTGGAAAACGTCTTTTTCGAGCCATTTGCAGGGTTTACACCATGTCGTGTAAAAATCAATGAAGATTGGTTTATTTTCGACTTGTGCTTTTCGCAAAACAGCTTCATACGTTTCGCCTTCCACGAATTTGATACCAATACGCTCCTTTGTTTTCGTCGTTTCGCCGCTTGGCGTACAACCGACTGAAAACAGCATAACTATTACTGCAAAAATGAATGATAATTGTTTCATACTTTGTTTGTTTTTGGTATAATAAAAATAAGTGTATTTAGGGAACAGGTTGTCTGTTTCTCGCTTCCTAAAATCCTATTTTCAAAGTTTTTGCCATAGTGAGCAAATTCACACCCTCCCTAAAAGTGAGGATACAAATTAACGTTTTCAATGGCTCAACTAATATATTCATCAAACAATTTTTTGCGCATATTATCGGATTCTGACTTATCAATAATGCCATTATCGAATAAACGTTTTACGTCTCCCAATTTAGATTGCAAAATATCTTGGCGAGAATTCGGTGTTTTTTGGGGAGGCGTTTTCTGTTTTTTCGTCTTGTCTCTATCCATTAAATCTTTCACGACCCGCTTCCCTTCTTCCAGTTTTTGTTTGTAAAATTTACTAAAATCGGCTACATTCAAATCCTCCATTGTGCCGCCTTTTTCAAAATGTTCAGCGAAAACTTGACCGATGGCGTAAGTCGTTGCCCCTGATAAAATCGACATTGAAACACCGCCCAAAAATGAACCAACCCCTGGAATTGCTTTAATCAAGGACGACCCCAAACTCGCCAAAGACGTTCCGACCAAAGCGCTAATCGATGATTTTCCTTGATTTTTATAAAAATTGACATTATAAATTTCACATAAATTCTGTACCAAATCGACTTGTATGCTCGAAACCGCCATAAAATCGATAATCGGAATTGGAATTAATCCGCCACCTGCGGCATATAACGCATGATTATTAATTGTTGATTCTGCTTGTTTTTTCATATTTTTTATATTTTTTTATACTTTCAAGACCTGACAGGTTTTGAAAACCTATCAGGTCTAAAACGCTTCTAAAGCCTTTAAGGTTAAAGATTTTTTAGGGTTGGGTTTTAATTATTCTATCAATCCACGATTTTTATAGAAATGAATCAGTTGAATTTTGAATTTGCGTTTCACTCTCGTTTTTTTCGCCGTTTTTGCAACCAATTTGGGATAATAATCGCCCCGCAAATTAAGTAACTATAATACGACATCAGCCGCCAAACCAGGGCAATCACCAACGCCGACGTACTCGGAATATAGCCGTACATAAAGGCTGTAAATGCTAACTCTGCAAAACCTGCTCCGCCAGGACTGGGGAAAAGCATTATCAAAACGAACATGGTTTGGAGCTTTGCAAAGGTCAAAATTAGTAAAGGAATATTGGTTTCAAAAGTCGGAACTAAGGCGATAATTATTGCAACGATGAGTAAAAATTTGCCCGTCCATGCCCCAGAAGTTGCCAAAAAAGCCTTGATGTGGTATGGCCATTTTTTTGATTTGACCTCTTTGGAAGTCAAAATAATATCATCGCCTAATTGTGCCGCTTTCGTTTGAAGTCGTTTTAAAAAAGGGATTTTACAAAAAAATAAAAGAAGGGATTTAATACTTTTTGGATTGATAAAAACGCCCCAAACAAATAGCATCGTGTATAAAAACATACCAGCAAACGTGAGGGTTAAAATAACGGTTGCTCCCCAGTTTCCGAAGAATTGAGCATCCTCTGGCGGAATGATTTGCTTGCCAAAAGTAAGGTAGAAAATTGGCACGCCAATCAGAAAAAAAAGCGAATCTAAAATGACGGTATAGATGACAATTGTTGCTGTTTTTGCAGTCGAAATTTTCTCTTGCGACAAGACAAATAAGGCTACCGCAGAACCACCAAGACTTGTAGGTGTAACGGCGGAGCTAAATTCCCAAATGAAAATTAACTCAAAACATTTTCGCCAACTGAACTCGCCTTCGGTCAAAATATAAAGCCGAGCCATATAGGAAAGATGGCGAAAAACCAAAATCCCAAAAGCAATTAATAACCAAGTTAAAGTGTGTGAAGTCCATTCAATTTTGTAAAATTCCTGAACGTCAAAATCTTCCCAAAGCAAATAAAAAACGACTCCAATTCCGATTAAAATCGGTAAAATCGTTCGAGATAGTTGGAAGGATTTATTGACATTTGCTTGCGTTTCCTCAAATTGTTGTTTCCTGAATTTTGTCATCGTATTCTGCTTCAATTAGGCTTTCCATAATTTCGTCCGTAATCTCTCTTTTCGTAATCCAAAAATTATTCACGCCTTCACCAATAATGATATCCAACGCCTGTAATTGCAACAAATCCAGTATTGCCAAAAAAGTAAAAATTGCATGAACTTTATCTTCACATAATTCAAAAGTCATATTAAAATCGACTCTTTCATGCAAAGAAACTAAATTTACCAAAAATCGTTTTTGACCTTTTATACTATAATCATAACGAATAATTTGATGTTTAACCTCCTTACTTGCGTCCTCAAAACGCTGTAAAACTTGCTGAAAAGTGATCAATAATTTATACAGCGAAAGCGATTCTAACTCCGAATCTACCAGTGCTTTTTCTGCAATTTTTTTAACTTCCTTAGTCGTATTTCCTCGTATTTCTTTCTGCGAGCGGTCTTCTTCCAAATTTCGAAAATCATCCAAAACCCCCTTGTATCGTTTATATTCTAACAGTCGCTCGACCAACATTTCTCGTGGATCAATCTCATTTCCAGCTTCGTCCAACTCTTTGCGAG
>Ga0306864_1000986_pt1 | contig 12199 bp, 11 predicted proteins | sample AntRauTorckE5430_FD_190448 | JGI IMG/M metagenome (GOLD analysis project Ga0306864, IMG submission 190448) | Saline lake microbial communities from Rauer Islands, Antarctica - Metagenome Torckler E5 #430 (v2) (version 2) | ecosystem: Environmental > Aquatic > Non-marine Saline and Alkaline >...
TTTATCAACGCACATGTATCCAAGGGATATAAGAGGTACACTGACATCGCCATCAGAAGACCTAGTTCCAAAATGTACGTGCCTTTCAGGTTCGTTCACTGAAGCATCCATGATGTAGGGCAGATGTATTTCGTAGGTGGGAATTTCATCGTCGCTGCCACCATTGAGTATATTTAAATCTTGTATTGTCTTCCGATAGTAATATGCCCGCTCAGTTTCAATCCCAACTCCATACAAGCAATACATTTTCATGGAAGGAGCGCTGGGTAGAGGGGATGCAATCTGTGATGCCTAGTCTTGGGCTTTATAACGGGGGTAGCGAATAGCGAGAACTTAACCCTATCACAAATAGAACAGAACAAATGACATAACAATCCAATGGATATGGTTGATATCTGTTTAGTTTATGCACGCTATCCACTCCTTGTTATTACCTCTATAAGCGGAACTTCAGCCTACAATCACCATGTCGCAGATTTCAATATTCACAACACGACAATTGCCATATCCATACATGATATTACAGAATTGGAACACCTTGCAATGCAATGCATTATCTGACATCATGCCATAAATTAGAGAAAGAGTACGCGCAATAGATTATTTTATGTGATGTCCCTCGGGACCTCCCATTATAAAATTTGAATAGTAACCATTGCTGTTGTGATCTCTATTCTATATTCCTCTTTCTCCTCTGTCATTCCACTTTCATCATCAATGCGATTCAATTTATATTTACCTTTGCGTAGTCGTCGTAGCTCTAGAGTATCAAATCAGAATCGTGCACGATATGAAACGATGCGATAGAGATAGCGAGAGAAGGCTCCCTGTTGTTTAGTTGAGAACTGCACATTCCCCATATCATGCATCTGTTAATATCAATAAACTTCCATTGTATCCCTATATTTCCCTAGTTGGTCAATGTTCTGGCTGGGGCAGTATACCCGCTTGGAAATCATTTCCTACCCTTGGAGCCCTCCGTGCCTGTGGCGCTGAAAGCCAGTCCCTCGCATCATCATCACCGTTTTCTCCATCACTGTTACCAGGAAGAGCATGTCCATTTCCGTGTCCATTTCCATTTCCATTTCCATTACCATTAATTGCAACTGCAGGTGCTTGTGGTATACCGCTATCATCACGAATCACATGATGTGCCATATCGACATGATTTGATTCCCCATTACCATGGACTGCTCTCCTATTCTGAACGAGTTGCTGTCCCACATCCGATGGTTGATCAGAATCAACTTCTGCAGCTGTAGAGGATTGTTGCTTGTCCAGAATAGTATTATTAGTAGTACCAGTAGTAACAGTGGCGGAGGATTGGCCAGCATCTTGTTGTTGGATCTGCAAGAGAGCTCCAATGGCTGCGGCATCTTCTTCGAATGCTATGTCATGCTCTGACTTTTGGCGCTTAATTTCAGCAGAGGTTTTGGGATCAGGGATGTTCTTTCCTTGCCGTTTCATCCTGCCTTGTTCGTTTGATTCAGCGTTTGGCTGAGGAGTGATGAGTGAGATGAGGAGTTGGTTGATGATGATGATGATGATGATGATGATAAATATGAATTGATCGCTTGACCATTATCAATTATCACTCTCTCTAGAGTGTCTTTCAGGTTCATAACCACTAAATACACTTTAGAATTTCAAATTCAAAATCTCACTGACAGGCCATTTTCTCACCAAAATAATTCTAGAATAGATCAATGAGCCGACCGGATCAACAACCTCCTCTTCAATCTTCAATTCAACTCCCAAAACTTCCAAAGAGCGAACGAACCTGGAATAATCTGCAATCTATTTCCAATTATTGAATGCATCAATCACCAATCAATCAATACTGAATACATTCAATAGAAGATATCTAAAGCAGAATGACGAAAGAAACAGCATCTCTTCAAGGGGCTCTTGATTCGATTCTTGCTCGACTGGCATGCCTGGAATCAACAGCAGGAATTCAACCTCTTGCAACTCCTGCAATCGCTTCAGCTGCAATCGTGGATGCAGGTGAGATAATCCTTGTTGATGATTATCTAAATCTATGTTCCATATAGCTATATAGAATTGTGCATCCATCCATACACGGCAATCTAGATACACATCTAGATAGTTATCCTTGATGTCATCCGTCTCACCCACAACCCATCATTCATAATTGTCATTACCTTCCCTCTAGACGAAATTGCCCCTTCACTCACAGCATACGATAATCATATGACCACTGCCGTAATACCATTCATCAAAGCCTGCAATTCCATTCCAGGCCTCAAAAACACTGGAACACATATCTCCACAATCTTCAACAGCATCCGCACCATTATCGAACTAGGAACCAAATGCAAAAAACCCTCCAACGTCCAAGCATCAATCATGCCCTTTCTCAAAACCACCCAAGACGCCATGGCGAGCATTCGGCAAGCGAGACTGGACAGAACATTCGATTGGCACATCAAGGCCATCATGGAAATGCTCACCTGCGTCTCATGGGTCATCATGACGGCTCCACCTGCTCCCAGTACCTTCATCAAGGATACCATTGGAGCATCGGATTTCTGGGCCAACAAGATTAGAAAAGAATATAAAGATAAAGGCAAGGATGAAAAGATTGTTATGATCGCCTTTTGTGATACCCTGAAGGCCTTGATTATGGATCTTTCAGTTTATGTCAAGGAATATCATTTGAGTGGACTCATGTGGAACCCGAGGGGCATGGCATTGGAAGAGTATGAGTCGTCTTCTTTGTCCACTACTACTGTTGATGCTACTGTTAATGGTACTGCTAAAGCTAGTGTTGATGCTACTGTTGAACCCGCATCTGTGGTGACATCAAAAAAGAGTATGCCATCGACAGGAGACGTCATGAAGGAACTGGCTGCCAAGAGAACTAGCGATGGAACTTCTGCGGCGACAGGGCTCAAGAAAGTATCGCGTGATCAGCAGACTTGGAGAAAGGAGTTCAAGACTGATACACCAAAAGTATCAGTTGTTACAAATGCCAGTGCTAGAACAGCTTTGAAACCTTCTGCCATCAAAGCTGGCCAAAAGGTTGTTGTTGTCGGTGCCAAGAAGAAACTCGGTGTGCCAGTTTGTAAGTTTCTTCCTGTTGGTAGCAAGTGGATTGTGGAATATCAGACCAAGGAGAGTAATCCGAATGGGCTCTGTATGATACAAGTGAAAGATGCAAAAGAACAGATTTATATGTAAGTAAAGGGGGATGACAATGAAAGACGTATGTCTATTTCACCGTTCATCGTTTCCATTTCAGTCGTAGACAGTCATCGTCACTCATTCTCATTTTGTTGTCAATAGCTATAAATGTGAAAATGCAACGATTCAAATCAAAGGGAAGTTGAAGAGCGTAACCCTCGACTCATGCTCGAAATGCAATGTCATTTTTGAAAGTGCCATTTCATCCTGCGAAGTTGTCAACTCCAAAAGAGTTCAGATTCAATCTACTGGAATCTGTCCCAGTTTCTCTATTGATAAGACTGATGGTTGTCTTGTCTACCTTAGTAAAGAGGCAACATCCATCACTAATTTTGTCACTAGTAAAAGTACGGAGATGAACATTTCTTGGTTTGATGAAAAAATACAAGAACAGAAAGAGGCTCCCATTCCAGAACAATTTGTTCATAGACTTGTGAACGGATCAATCACTTCTGATGTTTCTGATCTTTACCATTAGCGAGAGTGAGAGGATGCCATGAATAATAGACTCTTTTGAAAGACTGATTAAGTACAGGCAACCATCTTTTAACAGTAATATGCGTTTTATAGAATGGAAAAATGACAGAACTGCTATAACATCTCTTTGTTTTAGATTCAAACAATTCTCTTGAAGTTCATAATTGGGTGCCAACCACTTCAATTTGGAGCTGGGGTCATACATGGTTCCTAGAAGCTAAGCGGCAACATTGTTAACATGTTTGGTGCTAGTAGAAGATGAGTAACAATAATATCCAATCTTATTTCTACAGGTCCGCCACCATCGGTGAACGCACCCATCTCCACTCTTTCTCTCCTTTTACATCGTCTGTTACACTCAATCTTAATATTTACTTCTCTCCCTTTTATTGTATCACCCCAGCGCCTGTCCAAAATATAAAAGCACTCCTTCAATCACCACATCTGCACTCACCAAATCCTATCTATACGATTCGTGTACTCTTGTGAGAGCTTTGGACAATTCTACATTTAACCTCCATAATTCAAGAGCAGCACCCTCAATCAGAGTGATGACTTTGAGATTTGACAATCTGTTTGACCATCGCTAATTTTTCAATGTAGAATCAATTAGAAGAGCTCCATACGCAAGTCACCCATTACTATTGTTGCAAGACGATTGTTACTAACGAAATGAGATCTGTAAGACACAATGTCCTCAATGTTTGTCATTTACCTCCAGGTGAAGACGAAAGAACGGCCAATAAACGAACGAGCTGAAAAAATCTAGTTCAAATTGGTTCTAAAAATTAGGTTGAACTAAAAAACTATGATGCACCATCTCGTCTCCTTTTAGTATCGAGACAAGAAGCTGCAAAGTGTTGTATCCTGGTGAAACGACCTTTTAAAGACCACCAGCAAAATATCCGACTCTGTCGGTTCTACGTATTTCCTATCATCCTTCATTCTACTTCTGTGCTTCACGCAGCATTCAATAGAATATCAAGGGCAAACAAATTACCTTTGGTAGATAGCTCCAGCCTTGGTTTTGACACGGTAATCGAAATCATTACAGTATCCCTGACCGTCCTGTGAATCAACGACAGGAAGCCCAGTGATAGCATTGGAAGAAAGATAAAGATCGTAAGCAGATTTGACAGCACCCTTGTCTCCAGAGCGAATAGCCTTGAAAATATCATTGGTCTGTGCAACAGCAGCGTTCTTCTTGCCCTTATTGTTGGCGTATGCTCCAGAGTTGAAAAGGATGAATGCATTCTTCTCCTCGGCGATAGCCTTGAAGTCTCCGGTAGCAACAGAAGCTTTAAGTGCAAAAATACGATCTCCGTAGAGTCCACGAGCACGATTGATAGTAGCGTTGGAAACGGATCCATCTGCGGAAGCAATTGCTGGAACTCCAGCAAGGACGGCTCCTGCAGCAGCGATTTGCCCGAAAGCAGCACGACGGTCCATGTTCATTGCAGTGCTGGTGCGCTATTTGGTAAAAGGAGATACGGTGTAAGAAACAGGGATGAGGTAGTTCAAACATTTGTTCTGCAAAAGGTCCGGCAGAACAACATGTGGCGCATTGAGAATCTGGTTTGTGCCCATCTTTCAATATTGAGTTGATGCATGCTGAGCGCAATTTCGACTTCGAATTCAAGGTTTTCTCATGATTTCAGTGCCCAGTTCTATGCTACTACAAATAATTGACCATGAGAACTCTTCTTCACATCTACATTTATCAATCAATAAAGTAGATGCATCATCGACATGGTTGGTTTCAAGTCTTCTTTCACCTCAACAAAATGAGTTTTCAAAGCATCAAATGGATATGACATACCTCAACAGATGAAGGAGCGAAAGCAGCAACAGAGGTAACAAGAAGGGTAGCGAGGATAAGCTTCATGATGTCTAATTCAAATATAATTACGTAGAGAGGTGTTTGTAAGGAGATGAAGATGGTGATAAAAAGAGATGGAGATGCCAGAGGAATGAAGAGTTTGACATCTTGCGATCCCAACGTCTGTCCGCATTCTATCTTTCCTGCGCTTCTTCAACTTCTACGCAGCTGGCCCTATGCAAATAAGGTTGGGATTCTGAACTTTCAGAACCTTTTGCCATTCAAATCGCGCATAATCGCGCGGAAATTACAACCTGAATATTGAAGTCGAATTCCAAAAGATTTGTGAACAATAACGTCACAGATCCAACTTCCGGAGAGCTCCTGCACCCACGCAAACTCGACAAGGTTTATCCATAAAGAAAGAAAAAATGAAGTCTGTTGCTGTTGTTACCCTAGCTTGCATGTTGGCATCCGCCTCTGCATTCACTGTTCCTTCCATGGCTACCCGTGCTGTTGGAAACCCTTTCACTAAGAAGAAGGTAGCTCCTAAGGCTGCTGCTACAGCTACCAAAACTGTAGCAAAGAATCCCTTTGCTAGAGGAAAGAAGGTTGCCCCTGTTGCCAAGGCTGGAAAGAAGGCTGCCCCTAAGGGTGCTGCTACCAAAAGTGTAGCAAATAATCCCTTTGCTAGAGGAAAGAAGGTTGCTCCTGCTGCCAAGGCCAAGGCTGGAAAGAAGGCTCCTGCTGCCAAGGCTGGAAAGAAGGCTGCAGTTACTGCTAACGTGAGTAAGAAATAAATGTATCCATCGACATGAAGGATGGTGGTAACTGGTAAATTGAAAAGACAGAGGAGAATAAGTCCCCATTTTGGAATGAGAAAGGCCAATGAAATGGAAAGACCGGGAGGTTACATCCTACAACAGATTGATGTCCCTCAGTTTTTGCACTGATGGAAATCGCGAGGTCTTGGATGCGAGTGATATGGCTAATAGAGAACTTGCCAGAGTTGCCATTCTATGTTCTGTTCGTGGTTATCATACATACCATGATGCAAAATTGCTAACCCCGTTTCTTTCTTTGCACAACTTTAGTCTGCTCCTCCTGCTTCCAAGGGATACCCATCCATTGCAAAGGAGATGTCTAGCATCAAGTTCAACTTCTCTGGAGGTGGAAACAAGGCTCCTGGTTCTCCTTACCCAGTTCCCAACTTCGCTGATCCTCGTCTTCAGATCGAGCGTGACCCCGCATTTTACGCTGCGGCTGCCAAGACCCGTAAGTCAGCTTTCTCCGGAAACAATGAATACGCTTTCGAGGACGGACTTACCGTCATTGAACGTCAGCAGAAAGCCACCATCCCTGGATTCTTGTCTGGATCTGCTAGGAGCCAGATTGATAAATCTGCTATCCGTGATGATCTCGTGGCTGATCAACTTATCTTCGGACTTGACCCTGATCGTTTCCAGCTTCTTTTCATTGCTGTTTTCGGACTTTTCGCTCTCATTGGAGGTCTTTCCGGAAACCTTAACTTCTAATTCTTTTGATAGTTTTCAAAGAAATAGAAGGCTAACCCCCTGCTGACGAGACTCAGTTGCATATTAGTCTTTAGCGGTGGGTAGTAGTAATAGAGTGCTGCCTGAACTAAAAAGTTACCAGGGTTTCTGTATTCTCTAAATCATCCCAAACTTCATTTGGACAGTTCTTCATGTCCGAATGGGATTAGAGACAACAACGAAATAACAATTAGGAATTTTACTATTGTCTCGAAATTCATGTTATTATGGATCTATCTATTACAATAGTAGTACTACAACACGTATATGAGAGCTATTGACTTTAGCTTTAACATTTGTATTCTCTTGGACCAAAGCGATAATGACTCATCAAAAACTAGGTTGACCCAAGTCCTTTTAGCTGGCACTACTATCATCAAATCATGCTAAACCAGACTGTTGTCTGTTGGTGAACATATTCATATCTACCAATTAAGTTAACGCGAGGGTAAGCATTCTAACGCAAATAAGAAAGATAGAAATGCTTCATTGTCCATTTTGTTTTGATCTAGTCTTGCAAATCCAAATCAATGGGCAAGGAGAGAACTATCAATTCGATGATTCCACTTTGAAAACTGAAGATCACTTCATTTTTATTTCATCTTTTGACATGGGCATGTTGGCACTGACTGCCAATACAGCATTGTCTACGAGCCATGCCCTCGTTAAGATACGAAGAATATAATGTTGTCGAGCAAAATGAATGGTACTATATTAAAATACAGTAACGATAATTGTGTTGAAGAGACTAATATTTAGTACGTAGAGTTTTCACAATCTTGCAGCTACTAGAGAGTTCTAACTTCTTCAGTACAGCATCAGACTAAAGTATCATAACAGCAAGGAAACACGGCTCCGATAGATATGCACAGTTGATAGGAAAGCGTATTGTAGTCTGATGTGAAAGGTAAACAGAAAACATCTAAAAACTTACCAATTACTGACATCTATCATATTGTCATCATATTATTATCATCGTACGTTCGTGCGTTATGATAATTTTAACATCATATTATCATCATAATGATGATATTATCATCACATTATCACCAATCAAGATACTATCATCACTACCACTTACTTACTACTTACACGTACTTATAGTTGTGAGACGACCGTGTGCATATACTTTGACCGCTTTACATTTTCTTTCATTAGAATGGCCGCATTACAATTCAAATGCCATTACGTCGTCGACGCTCGACGCCAGTTGACAGAAACGATAGATAACCAATCTCAGTCGTGTCACTGCGCATCCATGAAAAATGAAAAATGGCCGTTGTTGCAGTACAATTTAGAATTTAGTCGTTTTTGCCATTTTCAATATTTTTCAAAAGCTACCATACTGAAACAAGATAATCTCATCTAAATCTGTGCCTTGCGTACCCTGTAGTAAAAATCTTGTTCCAAAGGAAATATTTCAATTCTTGCCGGCTTTGGAATAGCACCTTCTTGCAGCGTTACATAGCAACACAAAAATACAGTTTTCGGCATTTCATTTCAATCTCCAAATCTTTCCGTTGTTGACGAGGATCGTAGTCCCGACAGCAATTTGGATTACTCTTGTCTCTTCTTGATTCTTGATACGTTGCTGTGTTATAAAAAGGGTTGTGCTATGACATACTCCGCAGACTATTTGGCACAGTCCTGCGCCGTGTGACACTAAAATAGGATGAAATTAGGCGTTTCTTTCGAGTAACGGGATATATTCGTCTTTAACCATTCATGACTCGTAGTAGCGACACATACAAGCAACCGCCGCCAACAGCAATTATTATCAAACCATCCTGTTTCCTGTTATCTGTTATCAGTTATTACTTACTCTTCTTGTATGACTGTAATGCAAAGAAGAAGAATCATCTCTGTGCAATTCATAGCAAACAAAGCTTAACATCACCTGTGCTACCTTCAGATCAGGACATATATATAATGCCGACCAAATTCTGGCCTTCGTCTCAGAAACCAAAAATGAATTGGGAGCAAAATGCATATCGTGATCCATCACCGCCGAAGAGATCACCAAACAAATCCTCGTCTCCTCAACTCTACCCCAATGTCAAACCGATCTCAGCCCAGAAACGATACAAGCACAAGGAAAAAGACAATATGACATGGGGGTTTGATCCCTGGGCCTCTCCCTCAAATGTTACAGACACCGACCAACTCTTCCAAGAAGACGGCAGACGATCAGGAGTCCCTCGTACCTATGATCCAAACACTTCAGATGTGAATGCGAATACGAATACGAAAACGAATACGAATGGTGCCAGTCCTTCCTCCCAACGGAAGCCATCGCAGCACAATTTCTCTCGAAATTCAGTCAAGCAGAGACAATCCTATCTACAAATGCAGCAACATCGTTCCAATCGGTCTCTATCGACACAACACAAAGCTATCATTCCCGGTGTATCACAAATGACCATGCGCCAAATACTATCAGTTGTATTCTCGGCTTTTTGGGATAGAGCGGATCTATACACTGATGTATTGGATTTGGAAAATGACCGAGTCAGCCCAAGACAATTGAAATTGGCCTTCCTTCGACAAGGACGGGTGGTCCTTGCGACACCGATCGAATCTCCGGATGATATGACGCTCCTCTCAGCTGGAATTAGAGGAATGATAAATGGAACGGATGGCATGAGTACTATTAGCGTTGTACAGTCCGGAACACCAGTGAGTCGCAAGGCGAAGCTGAAGTTTCAAGCGATCAGTCTTGCATATGAATTGTTGAAGGATGGGGATAAGAGGAAGACTTACGATGAGTGGTTATTGTGGAATTCGCGTCTACCTCCTCCACAAAATCATCCTCCCCTGCTGTCGATGGATCAAGTGACTGAGGATCTTCCTTTTCAGCAGGAGGGCCTGTGGAACTCAAGTTCCTTAATGAATCAGAAGAGACATGTGTTCAAAAACAACCCTGGAACAAGTGAAGATTCGAGCGTCATATCCATTCTTAGGAATCCCAATGCGCATAAAAGATTTCAGAGGAATCGAAGGAAAAAACAACCAAAGTGCACGCGCAATATTACATGGAATGAAGAAGTGGAAGAAGTTACAATTAGTGAACAATTGCCTTCTTATGACCCGATGGTGGATTCTGATGGAAAGGAGAATTTATCCCCGTCAAAGGCGAACTATCATGCCATCCCTGATCCATACGGAGATTCAGCCGAGGAATGGTTTGGTACTGTAGATTGCAATTTGCCTGAATACGATAGAAGCATGAAGTCTAGACGTAATCGGAGAGACAAACAGAATAATTCGGACAAGGATAGTGCTCCATCCATTCTCTTTGCACAAGAGGCTGATATGGGCTTTGGAAAAAGGATGAAGTCACGTTCAAACAAGAATAACAAGATTCAGGATAAGGATTCTGCACTTGGCGTTGTCTTTGAAGGACAGAACCCAGATGATTCTCTTGTGATGATTTTGGATGGACCAGATGCTGAACCACAGATAGAGGAGATGGCAGAGAACAAACCTGATCAATCAGTGCATGAGCATTGGAATGGATTCAGCTCTGATTCATGGCAACAGAATATCCAGGACTTTGCTAATCAATACACCGCGCCTGATTTGTCTGTCAACAACACTTCCAAGGCTCTGCCAACGGATACTCCTCAAGCCAAAAATATAAGTCGTTCAGAAACTGCAGCGCCTATTCTTCACCCAAATCCAGAACCAGGCGATGACGACGGTGATAGTATGACATCCAATGGGAATAGTATGGACACTGGTTCGTGGGCTAGCTTACCCAGCATTGATTACCAGGATGATTGTGATATTGGTCGGACTGTGGACCTTGCCAGGGGATTTCAGGCAAGTCTTTCCAATTATATCAATGCTGCTGTAGAGGATATGAAGGAGGGTCTTCAAGTTATAGGTAAACAATGGGATGATCTCGAAATGGCTCCAACAAGTGGGGATGGGAATTTCTTCTTTTTACATTCTAGTGAACTTGATGCCATGATGGGCATATTGAAGACAGAGATGGACGATTTTACTACTTTTACAAAGTCGAGCCCAACAGGTGTACATTCACAGGCACCCGCACCTGTTCTTGCCCCCAAGCTGGCATCATCTCCAACAAAAGCTCCAACATCACGTTGGTCGATTGCCTCATCTAGAAAACAGAAATCGCCGCAAAAACAGAAATCGCCGCTTAGTTCAACCAGAAAACAGAAATCGCCGCTTAGTTCAACTAGTAAATACAAGGCGTCACGACGTCTGTTTGGGAGGATCTTTTCGAGATCTTAGATTGAAATATTTGGGAATGCAAACTTGTGATTTTCATTCATCAAATTATACCCATAAAGCAATAAGACTGTCATTTTCATAGATTTTCATACATGAGTTTTATATGTTTACAAAATTGATGATATTGTTTTGCTACTGCAGCATCCCATTGTACACAACATAGCCACCTTACTAAAGTAGCCCTATCCCAAATGATGAGAGGCAAGCTTTCGAACTAAATCAAACAAGGACAATCGTAGCATCATTTTCGATCCTGCTCCAAGTCCTCGCCCATCTTCAGTTCCCATATTATCCGTCGCACCTAAATGCATACCTTTACACCTAGCTCTTCCTGCCCTTTCCGCATGTCGAACATGAAAGCCTGCCATGTCTTGGAGAGGAACAGGAAGGATCAAACTCTCTTCACTACAAGATCCATCATCATCACTATTACCAGCACCCATGATTCCATTGACTAAATTCAGAATCTCCCCTGCTGCTTCTGAAATACGACACGAATCAATCACCTCCTGCTCTACATATTCCCCAAACTCGTTCAAAACTGTAACCACTTCCATCCTCATCACTCGCGACAAACGAAGGGAGATCACTTCCTCTAATAAAATCAAACAGTTGACCACCACGATATCCTGCATCTGTATCGCATACTTTTGACTGCTTGATGGGAAGTTGGAATCCTTTCCTTCACCGTAATACAACCTTTTCAAAGTGTGACATATTCCCTTGACCACATCCTGAACTAAATGGGAAGAAGTAGATACATTATTTTGAAATATGAGTCTATGCACTACTGTAAACATCCCCATGACACTTTGTAGGTCTTTCCTTTGCGCATCCTCATTGGTATTAGCATTGGCATCTGCGTTGCCATGAGAGGAAGAAG
>Ga0306864_1000987_pt1 | contig 12199 bp, 13 predicted proteins | sample AntRauTorckE5430_FD_190448 | JGI IMG/M metagenome (GOLD analysis project Ga0306864, IMG submission 190448) | Saline lake microbial communities from Rauer Islands, Antarctica - Metagenome Torckler E5 #430 (v2) (version 2) | ecosystem: Environmental > Aquatic > Non-marine Saline and Alkaline >...
TTCGTAGTTCTTTTTGCTGGGAAATTAGCAAACAAAAATTCAACAACTCTTGCGGCTACAGCATGTACTGCAAGTTTACTCATTTGTCCTTTGAGCGTCTATTGTTGGTGACATGAAACACGTGTTAAAAACAGACTGTTTTAATGAACTTTTGGAAATTTGCTCCATGTGCTTACCTTGACGATCATACGAATAGATTCATCATCCTTCACAGAACATTTGATCATCTTCAATACCACAAAATGTGCATATTGGGACTTGGCGAGTTCAATCATGTTCCCTCCATCACATAGCTCCTTGATGACAATCTTTCTCTGCGCTTCATTCCCAAACTGGATAGCAGCCTGAACAACGCGGGAAGCATCATGCTGTAATGCTACTCTGTTGAATTTTCCTTCCAAAAGTCCCATCAAATCTTTCATCATTTGTGCTTTTTGCTCAGCAGTGTTTGTTTTTACACGAAGCTTGTTCCAAAGCTCCTTTGCAGCTACAACACTCTCTGAATGAGGACGATGGGATTGTCTGGATTGCTTGAGGGCCCTTTTAGAGCTGCTCGCGGCATCATCACCCTTCTTGCTGTCATGCTTCCTTTTTTTGTCGAATTTTGCAGGCATATTTGATCTCTTTTTGTTACACAACGCAACGTAAATGAATACAACTGTGGTAACGCGACAAAATCACTTTGGTACTATTAAAAGCTTTTCACAGAACAAAATGTGAAACAGATGAATGGACAGAGATTCGTCAGGCTATATAAAAGATAAAAGGCCACATTGAGAATTGATTTGTCGTCGCGGGTAGCAAAGGGAAAAGGGAAATTCCAGTGAAACAATTTTCATTTGAAATAGCGGTGGTAGCTTTCACATTAAAAACACCTGAAGATACCTACAACATACAATCCGTTGTACTTCTTCTTGTATGTATTCCAACTCCTGTATTGCCTACATATCTGGAACTGGATTATTTTTGGTATGATGCAAACGAAAGAACAATCAGATTTGTGTTGTGCTGAATCGATGAAAATATGGTTGGAAAAACTATCAGAGAATGAACTAGTTGAAGCAATGACTTTTTCTTTTGATTCTGATTCTGATGGGACTGGCAAATGTCATGAATACGAATTGTTGAGACAAATGATTGCTTTACAGAGTCCTCCCCCAACCCCGATACATCCAAGAGCCATGGGAGTCAAATTGGCATCTGTCGGTATCGCAAATGATGGTAGAGATGAATTGCAGCGAGTCATGAAAAATAGGTTTGTCCGGCCTAGGTTATTTCAATTCATTGAAAGGAGAAGTAATAATAACTTTGAGATGGATCATGGTTTAGCATCGCTGCCGCCAGAAATTGCAGCAATGGTTCGCAAAGAAAATAATTTGGGAAAGCGTTCGAATAAAATTGCAAAGGATCAACCGAAGTTCTTTGACGTGTTGGCGAGGAAGTTTCAAACACCGTGGGGGCAAATCTTGAGTGTAGGACCGACAAAGGAGATGAGAGATGCTGATGAACAGTTGCTGATGGGCACGTGTATTCAAAATGGCTGTCGACTACTCGCAGGTGGGGATGGTCGGCTAGATTATTGCACGTTCCAAAGACACTCTCAAGGGAAGATACTTCGAATGCTGCATGTCGTTTCTCGTGGACGAGCGTTTAGATACCCTCCAATAAAATCAAATGGGACCGTATTCGCTTCATGGTTTGTGCCGACCCAGGATTGGTTTTCCCTCCCAACCTTTCTAGCAAGCCGTTTCGAAGTTGCGTTATGGAGAGCATTTAGGGGAAAGGGGTTGAATAATCAAAGGACAACTATCATTGAGGATGTATTTTCTCGTTCTTCTCCAGGTGAAATAAATAACTGTGGTGCAATCGCAATTGCAAGGGCGTTGAAAAAGACAATGATGGAACGAATTGCTGCAGGGATCATGAGAGATTTGTTCAGCTACCAATATTTTAGTCATGTCGTTGGCAGGAGCTTTGCAAATGATTTTAACGACTTGGATTGCTCTCGGCTGCACCTGATTCCAATTGTTCTCCTATCGTCACCCATCGACAAATTCAGGCTAATGGTCGCAAAGGAGGTTGAGCTTGAAATTTGTCAATTAGTGAAAAGGGAACTACTAAGCAACGCAGGAACCTTGAATCAAGGTCTCCTGACTTTAGCACAAACCAAAAATAAGAAACGCAAGAAGAAACGGCGCAAGAAACGAAATCATCCCAGGTCAAAACCAACTTCACTGGTGAAGATTGACGAGAAGGAGGTGGAGGATTACCCGTCTTCGTCGAGTGAAGTTTCTACCTCTTCTCTGCTTCTCTCGAACAGTGATGATGAAGAACGAAATAACAACATCATTGTTGTTCTAGGAGTCATTCATGATGTAATGGAAGATGTATTTGCACAGTTGGGACTAGATTCAGAAACGGAAAACAATGATGGCTTTCAGGTCAGTAAGAATCAAAGTTCAAGAAGGAAATCGAAGAATGATCCAAAAACATTTATTTTGAACAAAACAAAGAAGAAGATGCCTTCTACTGAGAGACGCGCAATAACAATGCCTCAGTCTATTGATAATGTTGACTTGACTACAATTCAATTCACAGATAATTTAGAGGAAAATCAACCGACTTTGGATCGGAACACTCCCTCTTTATCGCTATGGGGAACACAGTCTCAACACACCGAGTTCAGATCTGGAATTTCCCAAGATCAAGAAATAACGAGTCTTTTCAGTGCGCAAGAACATATTGACAAGCTAGTCCCAAATGATTTCTTTGGCTTGCGTCACGATGGTGCTGAAGATTTCTTGTATGGAGGAAAATCTGAAAATCAAGGTTTCAGCTTATTTTCTGATTTCTTCGATGTGAGCACGGGTAACCATGATAAAAATTTCGCTTCGTCGACAGGAGCTTCCATTGCCTCATCCATTCTTGATAACGATGATGACAGCTCATCTTTACAGGCTAGTTCTGACGAAGAAGATAAGCGCCCAACCCCTGTTACAAAACAAACTTCTCTCTATGCTGCGACTGCATATGAGAAAGAAGAGCTAAATAAAGAGCAAAGTCTTCCTCCAAAGCACATCCGAAATCTCTCAGATAGCCACATTGATCTCCTTGTACCTTCCATGAATTCGATTTCATTGGAAATGAGCGCATTCGATAGTGGCGATGTGAAGAAGGAAGTGGAAGATACGCAGCTACCAGAATCTCCATCGTCTCCTCCAGCACAGCCGTCACCAATACTTCTATCACTTGCAGATCTAGGGGAACTAAGACGAATAGCAACCTTACGGAAAATTAAAGACATTGATGAAGAAGACAACTCAGTCGAGACTGTTGATGACAGTGGAGCACATTCACTTGCAAGTTCGCCTGGCCCAAAGAGGAGCTTCTCGCGAGAAGATTTACGAATTTTGATAGACAACGATACTGCAGGTCGCAAAAGATGGCCTCCATGCTCATCGCGTACAGTCGATCATTCTGCTGTAAGCTATCGAAATGCAGCAAGAAAAAACTCAAGGAAAGCTAGAAGTTTAAGTTCGCATGATATTACAGAATCTACAAGGCGTGTAAGGACTTTGAATAGAAACCCGAGTATGAAGTCGTTCACAAGAGAGATCAAGGAGGTGATAATTGATAGAGGTGATTTCAATCTAAACGCTTGTGCACGGTCAGAATCAGCATTGGATGATCACGAGGACAGCTCTCACTGGAATGTGATACCAAATAATGTTGTGGATGAGAATGACAACGCAACAACAACTAGAGATGGAGCAACTACAATATCTTCAATCCCCACACCTTATGAAATTGATGAAATGATTAGCCTGCGAGAAGAAAGAGACACGTATCGTGACATGTGCCTCACAATGGCAGCTGAAATATCGAAGCTGAAAAATACCCTCGCATTGGAGCGGATCAATTCAAACTATTCCATGCCTCAAAGCGCGAATCCTTTCGGATCTGAGTATATGCCTTCTTTTTTTCAAGAACAAAGGCAAGGATCAGCTGGTAGATATGTTGCTATGAGTGATGCTGGATTAAATGAGGTTCCGATGAGTGAAGACGGAAATAACACTGACGGAATGCAAGCGTCAGTTGCTACTACTGATCTTGGAAAACGAAGAATTTCTCGTTCAAATAGTATTGGCATTCAACATCACAAGTCTGGAGGATCAGATATTGTATCGTTAGACTATGACAATACTGCTTATAGTGTGGCTCCTCCGTCTCAATATATCCCATGTTATAAGTGCTCAGGTCCAAACCACTTGCATGGATTGCAGTCAAGATTGAGCCGAGAAATTGAAGAATTTCTCATTAGTAATTCACTCAAACTAAAGAAGCAGGAGTCGAGGCGATTGTTGGCAATTGAGCGACTGACAAGACTCGTTACAGCAATTTGGCCGCGCGCACAAGTGCTTGCATACGGGTCACAAGAAACAGGCCTTCGACTGCCATCTTCTGATCTAGATTTTGTCATTTCGTTGCCTGAAGTTCACAAAAAAGCCCCAGCTGATGCTCCTGGCGACTTGGAAGGAAGAAATGCGATCAACGAGTCCAGTCAAAAACTTCTTGCAAGAAAGCTGAAGTCTGAATCATGGATAGGTATGTGCTATCTTGAAAAGTTTGAAAATTTGCAATTATTCTACTCACCATCTTTCTTCACATGACACGTTTGATAGATTCGAGGTCAATAAAAGTTATAGATAGGACCGTCATTCCTGTGATCAAATTTGCGACCAAAGATGCAAGAAGCAGATCTCTTCAGCTAGATATAAGTTTCGATTCTAGAGGTCACCACGGGATGGAGTCCGTCGATATGATAAAGAGCACTATGGAGAAATTTCCAATGATATGTCCAATTGTGTTGGTTCTCAAGCAATTCTTGCTGGATAAGGGTTTATTGACAGCCTATACCGGGGGTTTGTCTTCTCACTGCCTGTTCCTCATGCTGACAAGGTATTTACAAGAACAAACTTCAGCTTCCTGGGTTGACGCTGGTTCGCTACTAATGGGATGTCTTGATTTTTATGGCAATGGCTTTGATCCGCGTATGGTGGGAATCACTGTCACAAACGCTGGGCAATATTTCCGCCGGCCCCATTATCAGCAGATATCTACTTACCAACAGGGCTCGTTTAATGATGAGGTCAGTCGAAGTCGTAGCTTTCAAGATCACGACTCAGTTACTATGAGCAATAATCCATCAACATTTGGATTCGATCCGCTGTACGTTGAAGATCCGATTTCAATCGGAAATAATGTAGGTCGCAACTCCTTTCGAATAAATCAAGTTCAGCGAGCATTTTCAGATACCCATAGAGCTTTGGTTGCAAGCTTGGAATGGGATATGAACGGATCTGATTTACACGAAACAAAATATCCATTGCTAAAGAGTTTGCTACCAAAAAGCTACAATTCTTATTAATCTCTCAATTATGCTTTAGCAGCAGCCTCAAAAAAGTCTTTGTCGATCGGGACGTTCTTCTTCAACACTTAGCTATGACCCTATTTGATCATCACTAGAAGAAAGAAATGTTAGCAGATCATACATATAGAAGCAGCAGGACCCTTCAAGCCAATGAATATTGAATTATTGAGTAATGAAAATCTGCTCAGCTCTCACTTTTCAAATTCGATTAGGATACAACAGTAGAACTGCAACGAGAGTATTTTAAGTAAGTGTCTGTTCAAGGATACTACTTACTACTCAAGGATACTACTTACTACCCCAGGTTCCTGTGTCTTATTTCCAGTTCGTGGAGAGATTGAAATGCAACCATTATGACCAGCGCTATCTCGCTTCTTCATTGCAAGAACCAGACGATAAATCTACAGGAACACACAAAAACATTAAATATTTTCCACAAAAAGCAAGAACGGTAAAGAATCTAGGATGGAAGGCAATATGGATGTAATTACTGCAGCTCAAATTTCACAACAAATTGCAATTAAGGCTCGCATAAGGGGTGTAATTGGCAACGTCAATGTGAATCCTACCAATTCAGCGAAATGTGCATCAACCACAATAACATAAAGTTAGATTAATTTTTTCATCACGAATTCCAATTGAGTATGCCTTTCTTGTCTTGGAAGAAGGAGTGACGTCACCTACAATAGCAAGCGATGCGCCATCTCAAAACCTTGTAAAGTGCATTAGCGAAAAAGCGAAAGAACATAAAGATTTTGAAGAATTTTGAAGGGATAGAAAAGATGAAGTAGAATTCATCAAAGTCTGCATCGGTGTGGCGGGAAGGGATGTCATGGGCTCACAAGGGGCTCAGAGATCCGTCAGTGTCTGTGGAAACTGAAGAAGAACGCCTGTTCAAGCGAGAAAAATTGGCGGAATTGTAAGATAAAGAAGTAGAAAGGTTTCCCTGAAAGTGAAGGAGGATGCAATTCCCTATTTTCTTCTCCTCGTGCTGAGATGCAAAGCAACAGAAAGCATTGTATACCACGAAGAAAAAAAGGAAATCTATGTTTGAAAGTAAGATTATTTCTTTCCTGGCATTCGACTTACTTCTCTGCAATCATTTTTTGACGTCGAAGGATTTCAATATGGATTCCCTTTACTCTGACCTTGATCGCCTTGAACGTCGTGAAGCTACTCGTTCTCGAGCTAACACTCATCTCGTCATCGTCTGCATCAGGACGCTTGCCCTACATTTATTACAAAATTCTCTTCGGAGCACTCGAACATCTGGCGTGATATCCCTAATAAGTTCATTGTAGATGTATGGCCTGAATGGACCTACGTCATGTGGATTCCCATTGTAGGATTCTCAATGGCTTTTTGCTTTGGTTTGACGGTCAAGTACATGGGAGAGCCAGGAGATTTGGCTTATACCGTCAAAATGGTTCACAAGAAGGCATACTTTGCCATGAATCACGTCAACCCCTGGTCGCACCACCGGCATCACTGAATATGCCCCCGGGTGTTTTCATTCCTGCCAGCATAGATCCAAATTTGATACTTGCAAGTCCCAAAGCCATGGAACTCCTTCATTCACTCTCGCCCCAGCAGATGCAAGATTCTCTCAGAGAATTTGATGATGCCATGAGATCCAAAGGAGGGAAAGTCAGGAATATCACAGCCTACCTCATCGGAGTCTTCAAGCGCTACGTGAACGTAAATTGTAAACAGCGCAAGAGCGGAGCGCCCATCATGACCGAAGGGTTGCAAAAAATTGTGGACACGGGATTTTGTACCAAGGCTGAAATTTCTGATCCTAAAGTGGAACAGAAGATAAAGATGTTGAACGAGCATGATGCTGTTCTGGCAGTTGATGAATTCGTAATTTTGCTAGCTACTTTGCCGCCATTCTCAATCGTTATCAGATGGGTCATGGTGGGAAATCGGGGGATAAGAGAGGGGGGCAAGCTCGACGTGATGATCGTCGTTTGGATCATGATCGTGATCGGCACCGTCGGAGTCCTTCCAGGGATTCGTATGATGATGATCGACGCCGTTATCGGAGCAGGCGCAATCGCAGTCATAGTGATGATTATAGCCGTTCTCCTTCACCTGATCGGAACCACCGAAGACGTAGTCGTCGTGATAGATCTCGTTCCCGGTCTCGTGATTGCTTCGATGGCGATGGTGGTGGAGGAAGGAGAGATAGATATAGTAGTGGCAGTGGTAGTAGGAGGTCTCGTCGTTCTAGGTCTCCATCTCCTGAACGCCATGGGGGCAGGAACTCACACTCCAACCATCACAGTTTCCATCAATACAGTAGCAATGCCAATACCCAACACAGAGGTTCTAGTGATCCTTCTACCAATGCTCCTATTGGACTTCACGCTCATCAGCAGCAACCATCACAAATGATGTTTGGCGCTCCTCCCTCTGGTGGTGCTGCGCCCATGCTAAGCAATAGTATCATGAGCATTCCACCCCCTCCTCCACCTCCAAGAGGAAATATGGTTCTTCAGCCACAAGCAGTTCAGTATCAATTTCAGCAGCAACAATAGCAGCAGCAACAGCAACAAAGTGCTCAAGTGCAACTTCAGCCGTGGCAACAACAGCTGCAGCCATTGGCTGCAGGTCCGACTTATGGTACCAATACCTTCACTGCCGCGACCTCTGCACTAACGGCGACTCCGCCTTCTTTCGCAGCTCATAATGCTACTTATCCAACAGCTCAGATCACCACTGCTCCGGCACTCGATATTCTTGGATTGGCAGAAAAAGCAACCCAAGCTCTTTCCGGGATTCCAGGTCTCGTTACGGCTAGCGCTCCCCGAGCTGATCCCAGGCAACACCAAAGGACAGAAGAAAAAGCTCGGGATCCAAGAGCTCAGAATTACTCGCATACTCCTCAACAGCAGAGTTACTCACATGCCCCTCAGCAGCAGAACCATAACCATAACTCTGAATGAGAAGAAGATGTCAATGTTAGTGTCAGCGATTTGCCCCCAATGGTGCAATAGCAGTTCAAAATCTGAGGTCGTCGGGACACCTTGAAAAGGATCTGGGGCAAAATGCTTGTCGTTGGCTCAAGCAACTCTCAGAGCCAATGAGCTTGAAGGCTTTAGAGAGATTTTCTTCATGCGATGTGATGCAGATGCGCAGCAAAGAAGGTTATTTGTGTGGTATTTTGAAAAAGGCTGTTGATCAGAGAGGTTGATTCTAGCTTTCATTTGTTACGATTAGAATAATCGACGCAATATAAAGTATTCGCCAGACTTATAACTATCTCACTAATGAATAATTGCTGCAGCAACCCTTGCCGTTATCATCAAGATGAGAGAAGATAACAAACAAATGTGTTTGCCATTACTTCTTGTTTAACGAATGCGCCGTAAGGCGGTTGGCAATTGCCCTCAATTCTGCAACATACCATGCACTAGACACTTGGTTTCCATTCACCAGCATTTCAAGCACGCGTTCTTGAGTGATCTTTTCTACTTCATTTCTCATTAGCCTCCTAGACTAATAAATTCCGAATCAGGTTTTTCCTAAACAAACTACTGTATGATGACGACAAAACATCGTGCACTTACTCTGGATTATCTTCCATCAGAGGCACAATGCAATCGTTATGAGCTCTATCCAACGTCCCCGTAAACGATATCCTTCTTTAGGGGGTGTTGGTTGTTATTCATTAAAACATTAATTTACTTAAAGCGCTACTACGTTGAACTAAACAATGCACGGACAAATGATGGTTGTACAAACAATGTCGAGATGACAAATCAATTGAACAGGTCCCCAAACCCTATTATTGATTATTCAAAAATCTTGAATTGTGCGCATTTGATATTTGGTACAAGCTACTTTTATATTCATTCCATGGGCATCCATTCGCATTTCACCTCTGCAGTACTAAAAGAATCCTATTTGAAGTTGCATTTGTATAATCAGAAGTTCACTAATCCCATGGACATCCATTGGCACGGCACCACCGTATAGTAGGAAAATGTCCACTTTCAGCTGCACTTTCACAAGTCGATTTATCCCATGGACATCCATTGGCACGGCACCACTGTAGTAGTCCTAGATTCCCATTATCAGCTGCCATTGAGCAAGTTGATGCATCCCATGGACAACCGTTTGCACGGCACCACTGTAGAATAGAGAGATGCCCATTTGCAGCTGCATTTGCACAAGTTGATGCATCCCATGGACATCCATTGGCGCGACACCACTGTATAACAGAGAGATGCCCATTTGCAGCTGCATCTTCACAAGTTGATACATCCCATGGGCACCTGTTTGCATGACACCACTGTAGAACTGAGAGATGCCCATTCAGAGCTGCATAGGCACACGTCCACTCATCCCATGGACACTCGTTTGCACGACACCACTGTAGAACTGATAGATGCCCATTCAGAGCTGCCTTTGCACACGTAAATTTATTCCACGGACATTCATTTGCATGGCACCACTGTAGAAGTGCAAGATGTCCGTTCTCAGCTGCACGTTCACAAGTTCTTCCATTCCAAGGGCATCCATTGGCATGGCACCACTGTAGAAGTGCAAGATGTCCGTTCTCAGCTGCACGTTCACAAGTTCTTCCATTCCAAGGGCATCCATTGGCACGGCACCACTGCAGAATAGAGAGGTGCCCATTCTCAGCTGCACGTTCACAAGTTCTTCCATTCCAAGGGCATCCGTTTGCGCGACACCACTGTAGAACAGAGAGATGCCCATTCAGAGCTGCCTTTGAACAAGTCCATTCATCCCACGGACATCCATTTGCTCGACACCACTGTAGAATTGAGAGATGCCCATTTGTAGCTGCATAGGCACACGTCCACTCATCCCATGGACACTCGTTTGCACGACACCACTGTAGAACTGATAGATGCCCATTCAGAGCTGCAAATGCACAAGTCCGTTCATTCCACGGACATTCATTGGCACGGCACCACTGTACAATTGAAAGTTGCCCATTTTCAGCTGCACACCAACACGTTGATTCATTCCAAGGGCATCCGTTTGCACGGCACCACTGTAGAATAGAGAGATGCCCATTTGCAGCTGCATCATCACAAGTTAATACATCCCATGGGCACCTGTTTGCACGACACCACTGTAGAACTGAGAGATGCCCTTTCAGAGCTGCATAGGCACACGTCCACTCGTCCCATGGACACTCGTTTGCACGACACCACTGTAGAACTGATAGATGCCCTTTCAGAGCTGCATAGGCACACGTCCACTTATTCCACGGACATTCATTTGCATGGCACCACTGTAGAACTGATAGATGCCCATTTAGAGCTGCCTTTGCACAAGTCCATTCATTCCACGGACATCCATTGGCATGGCACCACTGTAGAAGTGCAAGATGTCAGTTCTCAGCTGCACGTTCACAAGTTCTTCCATTCCAAGGGCATCCATTGGCACGGCACCACTGCAGAATAGAGAGGTGCCCATTCATAGCTGCCATTGAACAAGTTGATTCATCCCACGGGCATCCGTTTGCACGGCACCACTGTAGAACTAATAGATGCCCATTTGCAGCTGCACTTTCACAAGTCCATTCACCCCATGGACACTCATTGGCACGGCACCACTGTAGAAGTGAGAGATGCCCACCGTAAGCTGCACTGTCACAAGTTGAATTATCAATAGGACAACCATGTGCATGCAACCATCTTAGAGCACCGAGGTGTCCATGCACCGCAGCAACACTAGCAGTCTTGATATCAAAGCAGTTCGAATAATTGCTCTCGTTCATCCATTCTAGAATTTCCACGCGTCCATATTTTGCTGCTCCATTCCAAATATAGCGAGGTTTGTTATCAATATCAATATCTCCACCGTCCTCTTCAAGAAAGATTTCAGCACAAGCAATAGTAGCCACGGCTGATCCAATGCTGGTGTCAGTCGTGTCGTGAAAAGCGCTCTTGTATACTTTATGAAATGTCTTGCAGACACTGGCAGTGTATCTAAAGGTCCCTTTCCCAACAAATGCGAGGGATAACGCAAGCACGGCATCAGGAACATCGTAGATTGTCTTCTCGCTGCTAACACCAGCAGCACCAGCAGGCTGAGCAGCAATTGGAGACGAAGATCGACATTGTCTCTTTTGACGAGAAAATGATTCTGATTCCTCAAGGCACGTCGAATATTCTCCGTTGGAGCTCGTATCAGTGGGATCTGACATCATGATAAATATTGATTTGCTGTTTGCTGTGCTTCCAGTCGTTGTCTGTTGTCTGTTGTCTGTTGTCTGTTGTCTGCATAACAAGATTTTCAAATTTCAAGCAGCAGCAGCGTTTGGTTCGATAGTTCGAGAATGTTTTGACCCGGGTTTAGAATTTAGAAATGAATAAATAGCCTATATAATTCTTTGCAAAAAAGATGGAAAGAAGAGAAAGAGCTTCGGCGTTCGGCGCACAAATATTAAAAAACATACCGCGTAGAAGGTACGATAGAAGCTAGCTACTAGCAGCTAGCAGCTCTAGCAATCAAAACCCAGAGTACATATCATAACTCAACTACTTCGCCACCGTTTACAATAAACTACTAGTACTTAACCTTCATATACTTCCACTTGACGTTGTTGTAACCTTGGTTTTCCGCTTGGCGATGCTGTAACCTTGATTTTATTCAAAATGAGTCCTTCGACCCGCACTTCTACTAGACCTACTCGCATTTTCATAACCCACATTATTCATTATTCTAATTTTCTATCTAATTTATCGCGACATGAATCATCGGACTCACCTCATGATCCTTCTGATT
>Ga0306864_1000988_pt1 | contig 12187 bp, 16 predicted proteins | sample AntRauTorckE5430_FD_190448 | JGI IMG/M metagenome (GOLD analysis project Ga0306864, IMG submission 190448) | Saline lake microbial communities from Rauer Islands, Antarctica - Metagenome Torckler E5 #430 (v2) (version 2) | ecosystem: Environmental > Aquatic > Non-marine Saline and Alkaline >...
GCGGTTTCCGAATCTTTAGGCTTTTTTCATAGAGTTCCGGAGGGATGCGTTGTGTAATGGTGGGTGAAACCCATCAAGCTTTGCCGTCTTAAAAGCATCTTCTTAAACCCGCGCCCGCATGCGTGTGTATAACGAGATGCACAGATCGTAACTTTAGGTCAAATTTCCACCGAGATGACCAAAGACGAGATTACAGACCTGATTCTAGAGTCAATGCGCGACGAGGTTGCCAAGTTTGTAGATCAACAGGGCAAGATTACTTCTTCGACTCAATATGAAAGCAAGGCACTGGAACTGGGCCGCAAGTTTACCGCTGGCCTAATTACTCACAGCGCTGGCAAGTTGCCAAAGAGTCGAAACGCTAAAAAAAAGTCCTAACCCTGGTTGGTTCTCTCGAATTGGCTAAGAGCCATATTATGGCTGAAGGGACACAGCATTTTGCCGTTAGCGAAAAGCTACGCACGCTGTGTTGTCTGACCGGCCAAGCTGAAGTATTTGATCAGGCCAGCGAGTTGCTTTTTGAAATTGGTGGCGTTTCTATTTCGGGGATGCAAATCCAGCGTATCTGTCTTCATTACGGTCAGTTGCTCGATCCTTTAATTAAGGCGAATTGTGAACAGGTCATTCCCCGGATAAAACAACTGTCCAAAGACGACCCCTTATATATAATGGTGGACGGTGCCATGCTTTTCACGAGACCCAAAGAGTGGCGAGAAATAAAGCTAGGCCGCATTTTTGCGGGCAGTCATACTGTTGACTTGAGCACCAAACGTCGGCAAACATTACAGTCTGTTTACGTGAGTCATTTAGGGTCAGTTGGTGAGTTTTTCCCGAAACTAGAGCGCCACTTAGTCGGCTACCAGCGTCGTGTCATCATTGGAGATGGAGCAAAATGGATATGGAACTGGGCGGAGGATAATTACCCCGGCGCTTACCATATTTTAGATTTTTATCACGCCAAAGAGAAGCTCGTCATCTTTGCCCGGTATCAGTTTCCAGATGATGTCAAAAGACGTAACTGGATCGATCAGCAGTGCGAGCGGTTGCTGAATGATGAACTGGAGTTGGTCATCACCACGGTTAGATCGTGCCGTGCCCGAAACGATGAGGCTAAATCGGCGAAGCAAAAACTACTCAACTATTATGTTGAGCATGATGACAGAATGCAGTACAAGACGTACCGAGATGCCGGACTACTTATCGGCTCCGGGCCAATTGAGGCAGCTCATCGCTCCGTGATCCAACAGAGGATGAAACGATCTGGACAAAAATGGTCGGTAGCTGGCGCACAGGCTATCGCTAACTTACGTTGTTATCGCTGTAGTAACGCATGGCCCATGGTCGAAAAAATCATCAAAGCGGCTTGATCTGTGCATCTCGTTATACACACCACGTGCCCGACAGCAGTACAGTAATTAAAAGAAAATTGTATCTTGTAATTCGAACCCAACAACACCCTACCCGATGAAGTTCCCACAAATACTTTCTTTCCAGATTTTTTTACTCTGTCTTTTTCTCATCACCGGTTGCGACGATGAGGACCTTTTAGTAGCAACAGAAGTTGATGAGACGTCATCTTTTACCGAGCACCCTTCCTCCGTAGATCCCTATCGAAGGGTCTTCAACATGCATCGGGTTGATGACCGACTGGTTGTTCAGGGGAGGGAGAGCATCTCCTTATCGAAGCGGATGGTCAGACGATCAGAAGGGTATCGCGTACCGAAGAAACTTTCGTAGAAGCCATATCGGATAATTACCGGTTAAGAAGGCTTGGTAACCGAATCGAACTCCTAGGCTCCGGATTTGATGAGTTCAGTAACATGGAACAGACCTACCTCAACCTTTGGTCCGATGAAAGCGAAGTGATCATTCCCGCAGAAAGAACCTATTACTGGAGTTCCGTAGCCTGTATCGGCAACGGCGGCAAGTACCTCGTTCCTTTTATCCTGGCCTCCGACCCGCACCTAAAATTTGCCGTTGGCCAGACCACATTTAATGGTCAGTTACCAGCCTTCGGCGTCTTGGCACCAACCGTTGATACACAGACCGTTATATGCCATCCAGAGGAAGAAGCGTTTTATCCATTCAACGGCATAAATATGATCCCCGTTGAAAGTGGGTTTCTCTTTTCCAGGCAAAGTGCTTCCTCTGGTTTTATCGTCGAGCGAATCAGTAATGAAGGAGAGATTAGCGAAGTACTAAGCACCTGGACCGACCAAGTCTTTAACTTCGACAGCAATCTCTATGCTACTCACTATCAAGATTTTGGAATACTAACCATTTTACGAGGAGACGCACGAGGAGAAAACTGGACCCAAGCGTACTCCATACCCAATCCTAATAATCAAAGTTTTAAATTCTTCCCCGTCGGCAGTGATCTGTTTGTCTCAAGTGCTAACAACGGACTGATGTACCACGTAACCGAAATGAGTGCTGACCGTATTAGCTTTGAAGCCCTGGACCTAGCGAATTTAAGTACTTACACCGTTACCGACGTGGAGGAACATAACGGTACTATTTACATCGGCACCCTGTCAGGTCTGTTTACACGAGACTACAATGAGTTCCGGGATAGCCGAGCTGAGTAAGGCTCATAGGGTCATTAGCCCAACAACGTTTTTCCTCCGTTCCGTATCTTTAGCGTGCACCCCACACCATTCATGTACCTCCTCTACGCAAAGCCCTACCTTCCTCTCGCTATTCCCTTTACGCTTGTCTGTTGGTGGCTCATCTACGCCAAAGGGCCAGCGGCCATCAGTGGCGCCTTCTTTTTGAAGGTGATCACGATGCTCCTCGGTTTGGCCGTAATGCGCAAGCGCCACCGCTTCGATATCTTCTTCTACCAGAACGTTGGGTACGGAGAACGACAGCTTCTCCTTGTCACCGGAGCCGTAGACCTGGTGATATGGGTAATTGGTATTAGCGGACTAATCTTCACCATGTCCTAATGGAAATTTTACTCGACAGCGTCTACCTTTCCTTTGGCACCAATGAAGTACTCCGGGGCGCTTATCTCCGGATGAAGAAGGGCCAAGTCACCGGTATGCTCGGCCGCAACGGTACGGGCAAAAGTTGCTTGCTCAAGATTCTGACCGGGCAACTGCGGCCCGAGAACCTTTACATCGGCGTAGATGGAGTTTACACCAAAGACCTCTATGCCGTCCCTGGTTTAATCAACTACCTCCCCCAGCACACCTGCCATCCGGATGGTCTGCAGCTAAGCAAGATACTATCGTTGTACGGAGTTGATTCCGGCACATTTATGGAGCGTCACGGCCACTTATTCCCCGAAGAGAACCCGCGTTTCGGTATACTTTCTGGTGGAACTAAGCGCTTGTTCGAAGTGCTCTTGTTGCTCGCTGCGGACACCCACTTTACGTTGCTCGACGAGCCCTTTTCCCACATCATGCCTTTGCACATCGGGTACGTCAGTGAGGTTATCCGGAGGCGCTCAGCGGTAAAAGGAATTTTGGTAACGGACCATCAGTATGAGCACGTGCTTGATGTGGCGGATACGCTTCACCTCATTCAGAATGGCGCCTCAAGACTTATCGATGGCCGGGAGGACCTTGTACGCTACGGCTACCTCCGCTAATCGGAAAGGCCGTTACTCTTATACCAAGCCAGGGTATCGTTCAAAATCCGCTCTTCGCCAACAAGAACAGCCGAGACGGGCAAACTTGGTGCACGCATCCCCTCCCCAAAGCGAACTGCCCCGGTAAAGACCCGCGCCTCATCCCAAAGCCCAGCATCAATGAAGGCCGTTAGCAACGAAGCGCCGCCTTCAACGGTGACCTCGCCCAGTCTTTGCTCCTTCAACGCACTCAGCACCTGCGTCAGCGCCGCCTTATTCAGCGCTTTACCGATAACAATGCTGTCGGCGTTGAGGCCTGGGCGGGCGGTGCCGGAGAACAGCATTGCCCGCTCCCCCACCCCGTCAAAAAGCTGCTCCTTACCCGTCACCCGATCGCGCGGATCGATGATGACCGGACGGGGGCTAGGGCCGGGAAACAGGCGGGTGGCAAGGGAAGGATTGTCGTCCACAACCGTACGCCCGCCAACAACTACGGCCATGGTATTTGCCCGCCAGCGGTGTACAAGGCGCCGGCTGATGGCGCTTGTGATCCAGTAAGATTGTTTGTAGTCAGCAGGCCGCAGAAAACCATCGGCAGACTGCGCATATTTAAGCACAATGCGTGGCCGGTCTTTGGTGGTTAGCATGTGGCGGTGGGCGTTTGCAACCATTGTCGGTAAAAAGTCCGGGTATTCCCGTACCGTAATGCCTTCCGAACGTAGAATTTCCACGCTCCTTCCAGCAACTCCAGGAGTAGTATCTCGCTGAGCGAAAACGACTGTTTTTATTCCCTCCCCTTGAATCAGATCGGTACACGCTCCGGTGCGGCCAGTGATGCAGCAGGGCTCGAGACTGATGAACAAGGTAGCGCGGGAAACCAGCTTCCGATCAGCTTCCCGGACGCTCGCCAAGCAGTTCACTTCGGCGTGGGAATGGCCCGCTTGCTGGTGGTAGCCTTCGCCAATTATGCGGCCATCGTACACCAAAACTGCCCCTACTCTAGGGTTGTCTTTCACCCTTCCGTCTCCCAGTTCGGCAAGGTCGGCGCAACGTTTTAAGTAGCGGATATCTGACATTATAGCAAGTGTATGGTTTCTTTCCTCAGAAGAATCTGAGTCTTTTTAAAGGTGTCTACAAGGTAAGTCAAGCAGTCACATAGTCGCGCGCCAAGGCAATCGTAAAGTAGATGGCTTGATAGGTAGAGGACCTCCCGGTCCGACGCTAAAGGGGTAATGTAGTTAAAAAGATTGTAGCAGATTAAATCGGACCGGAAGGTCTTCTACCTTTACTTTGCGATTGACATGCGGCAGCGACTAGACTACCACCCCCTTAGTCATCTCCCGCTTTCCAGGAGGGCCCGGTAAAGGAACGACTTTGAAGCCAACGGTGCGCAAATTTCGTTTGAACTGGCCTTTAGCGCAGTAGGTAACCAGGCTTCCACCGGAACGAAGTGCCTCGAAGCTTACGGCCAGGCCCTCTGGCTCCCAAAATTCGGGTTGGCTGCTGGGTGCGAAGGCGTCATAGAAGAGGAGGTCGATTTCTCCCGGAGTGTATGGTCGGTCGGTGTCGTTGAGGTAGTCGGCCCGACGTTTGTGCAGGGAGAAGTTTGCGTCTAGTTGAAGGCGTTCCTCCCAGCCGCAGTCGTGCAGGTCGTGAAAATCTTTAGCCGCCATTCCCAATTGAGCGGGGTAATTCAAGGCAGCTACTACGACCGGCGATATGGGAAACTGCTCGTAGGTGGTGTAGATGAATTCCACTTCTGGCCGTTGCTGCGCGATTTGGCGGACCAGCAGCGCGTTGAGGCCCGTTCCTAAACCCATTTCCAAAATATGAATGCACTTCGATCCGCTTTCCAGCATCGGTTTTAACCCCGAATGAATGAACACGTGCGTGCTCTCCTGAACAGCACCGTGCACGCTGTGGAATTCCACGCCAAACTGTTGGCTGCGGAGGGTATGACTACCATCGGTGGTTAGGACGAGTTCGTTCTGCATAGACTTCAGGGAATTAGAAACTAGAAAGCTAGAAGCTAACCTCCTAGCTTTCTAGTTTCCTCGCTTCTAACTCGCTTGCTTAAGGTCAGAAACCCGAATATTAAGGTGGCTCGCATCATAAGTACACTTACCGTTTTCGATCAGTAATGCCTGCGGAGACTGATGCGGCACACCAAACTCATTAGATATATAGTTGCTCACGTCGCGGTAGGCGATCAGGTCGAGATAATAAGCCTCTACCTGGTCGTCACTGAAATCCCAACTCATTTCCACCCGGCTTTTAGCCATACTGCTGATGGAGCAGCGGGTACTGTGTTTAAGGATGAGACAGGGAACTACGTGGCTTCGGTCAATGATCGCTTCGATGTCATTAACCGAGTTGATGGTATGCCATTTCATAAAAATAGATTGTGATTAGTTGCTTACAGGATAGATATAGCAACTGAAACACAATCATGCAGGAATTCGTTTAGCGAGAAATTCGTTGGGCAGCCTACGCCGCGGTTGCAGGAGCTTAATGAAGTCAATACAACGGCAACGAGGGCAACAAAAAAGCGGGGGTTGGGGGCAATACGTTTCATTAGAAAATTTGTGATTGAAAAAATATTTTGTGGCAAAACGGAACACCAGGGCCGGTCGTTCGTTAAGATATCAAAAGGTAATCATTGGAAAGTCAGACATTGAACGCTCCGAAAAGTCATTCTCGTGTGTCTTTATGCAGCTAGTTTCCGAAAGTGTCTCCCAAGGGTTACTTTTGCGGCCACAAAGATAGGCCAATTGGTAACTACCAGCAAGCTTATCAAGCGTCGGTAACGGTTTTAAAACGACTGTTCCGTCATCCGTAATAACCCCCACCTCGCAATAACTAAAAAACACACCCAAAATGGCTAGAAAACTTGCCCTGCGCGATGCGCTCCGCGAAGCGATGATTGAAGAAATGCGCCGCGATGAGGACGTCTTCCTGATAGGAGAAGAAGTGGCCCAGTACAACGGTGCTTACAAAGTGAGTAAAGGAATGCTGGACGAGTTCGGGCCCAAGCGGGTGATCGATACGCCCATTGCCGAGCTTGGCTTTGCTGGTATCGGCGTTGGTGCGGCCATGAACGGCTTACGCCCCATCGTGGAGTTTATGACCTGGAACTTCGCCATCCTAGCCTTCGATCAGATCGTGAACAACGCCGCTAAGACCCTGAGCCAGAGTGCTGGCCAGTTCAACTGCCCAATCGTATTCCGTGGCCCGTCTGGTTCCGCTGGTCAGCTGGCGCAGCAGCACAGCCAGATGTTCGAAAGCTGGATGGCCAACACGCCCGGCTTAAAAGTGATCTCTTGTATCGACCCTGCCGACGCCAAAGGCCTTCTCAAGAGTGCCATCCGTGACAATGACCCGGTCTGCGTTATGGAATCCGAGATGCTTTATGGCTACGAAGGTGAAGTGCCTGAGGGCGAGTACCTCGTACCAATTGGCAAAGCAGCCGTTCGTAGAGAAGGTACCGACGTTACTCTGATCGCTTACAATAAGATGGTCCTTGTTGCGATGGAAGCCGCTAAGGAACTCGCAAAAGAAGGCATTAGCGCGGAGGTCATCGACCTGCGTACCATTCGTCCGCTCGACCGCAGAACAATCATTGAGTCGGTGAAGAAGACCAACCGCTGCGTGGTGGTCGATGAAGCCTGGCCTTTCGCCGGTGTCTCCTCCGAGATCGCTTACGAAATTCAGAAGTCCGCCTTCGATTACCTCGATGCGCCAGTCATTCGTGTCAACAGTGCCGATACTAACCTTGGTTACGCTCCTACCCTCGTGGAGGAGTACCTACCTAATGCTGATAAGGTTATCCGTGCGGTTAAGCAAGTAACTTACGTTAAGTAATCCGTTAGTTTTTAGGCTACCAATTGCGCACGCTTCGGATATTTGTTCCGGAGCGTGCGTTTTTTTTGCGAACGCTGGTCCGAAGTGGGTTATTCAAGGAGCAACTCAGTAACCGGATTGTCACGGATGGTACAATAAGCATCTTTTATGGCAACCAACACTGCCTACACCCGTTAGGCAGGTACATCAATTGCAGCCCCTTCGTATGAGTAAACGCCTCGCTATTCTCTGGTTCCGCCGGGACCTTCGCCTCCACGATAATCAAGCGCTCACCGACGCACTGCACCATGCCGACGAGGTAATGCCGGTCTATATTTTCGACCCAAGAGAGTGGCGTGGCACCCTAGCCAACACCGGCCTACCAAAGATCGGTAGCCACCGCGCGAAGTTTATTCTTGAAAGTGTTGCAGACCTTAGAAAAAGCCTCCGCGCCAAAGGTTCGGACCTCATCATCCGTACCGGCTTGCCGGAAGACGTGCTGGTGGAGCTCACCACCCAGTCGCACGCCAACTGGGTGTTCTGTAACCGGGAACGGACCTCCGAAGAGCTGGTGGTACAAAACGCTGTGGAAGCCTCTCTTTGGACCGTCGGTCGCGAAGTGCATTACTCCCGCGGAAAACTGCTGTACCATACCTCCGATCTGCCCTTCCCCATCACCCAAGTGCCGGACGTATTCAGCCAGTTCCGCAAAGAAACCGAGCGCTTTACCATCGTGCGGCCTCCTCTTCCGACGCCAGCGAAAGTGCCGTTTATCAACGACGAGGAAATCGCCCCTGGCGAACTTCCTGAGCTATCCGATTTCGACATCCCCGAGCCTCCGCAAGATAAGCGCGCAGCCATCACCTGGAAGGGAGGAGAAACTGGAGGGCTGGACCGACTGGCCTACTACCTTTTCGATTCTCAGGCCATCGCTACTTATAAGGAAACCCGCAACGGCTTGATCGGATCCGACTACAGCACCAAGTTTAGCGCCTGGCTAGCTTACGGCTGTCTTAGCCCGAAGCAGATTTATAAGGAAGTCAAAGCTTTTGAAGATAAAAACGGCGCGAACGAAAGTACGTACTGGGTAATCTTTGAATTACTCTGGCGAGACTTCTTCCGGCTGATGGGTAAGAAACACGGCAACACCATCTTCCACAAAGGTGGAACGAAAGGGGAAGCTCCGAGGTGGGCGGACAAACCAGCAGCCTTCGAACGCTGGACGAAAGGGGAAACTGGCACGCCCTTCATCGACGCAAATATGCGGGAACTCTCCGAAACCGGCTTCATGAGCAACCGCGGTCGCCAAAATGTAGCCAGCTACTTAGTAAAAGACCTGAACGTCGACTGGCGGATGGGCGCTGAATACTTTGAATACCAACTGATCGATTACGACGTCACCTCTAACTGGTGCAACTGGAACTATGTAGCCGGTGTAGGCTCAGATCCACGGGAAGACCGGTATTTCAACATCCTTACCCAAGCAAAACGGTATGACGAAAATGGGGAATACGTAAAACTCTGGTGCCCGGAGCTTAGCAAGTTGCCCGGTGAAATGGTTCACCAGCCCGATACACTTTCTGACCGGGAGCAGTCTAGTTACGGGCTACGGTTAGGGGCTAACTATCCCATGCCGCTGGTGCCCAGTCGTAAATGGGACAAGAAACAAAAGAAGAGAAGAAGGTAGGAGTAATTTAATCCAGGTGAGTTGACTAGATTATGTCGAAGATATTCTCAGTAACTCCCTGGAGCCAGCCCCTAATTTCTGTACTACCTGAACGCTGACCTCATAACTGCTGTACTAAATAAACACCCCAGGCCGTTACGTTTCTGACATTTGGCGTATAAAAGTCAGTAAGCCAACTTTAACGAAGCTAGGCTACCTTAGCGCGGCGCGGGTTTTGTACATTTGTCCGTGTCTTATCGGAGGCTGTCTTTTTCTTGATGGCCCCAACATCCCCAAATTATTAGTGCAGCTCATTATGCGGTTACTCCAGATCTTTTGCTTTGTTTTTTTCTGTGCTGTCAGTCTTCAGGCGCAGGATATTCATTTCTCCCAGTTTTACATGTCACCCCTGAACCTTAATCCGGCGATGACGGGAGTAATGAATTGTAACAGCCGGATTGCGGTCAACTATCGTAGCCAGTGGGCTTCCGTTCTTGGCAGCTCTGCCTTTCAGACCTACTCCGTCAGCTACGACCAGCGCGTTGCGGTGGGCCGTAACGATTTCTTCGGCATCGGCGGTACGTTCTGGGGAGACAAGGCTGGCCAGGCGGCATTTGCCACCACTACGGGTAAGGTTTCCCTGAGCTACTCCAAGAAAATGGGTGGTAGCCGCAAGTATGGCAACTACCTTGTTGCTGGCGTTGAAGGTGGCGCGGCACAGCGTAGCCTCGATTTTTTAAAACTTCGTTGGGGAACCCAACACGACGGCGACGGTGGCTTCGACATCAGCGCTCCGAGTGGCGAAAATGGTTTCGATCGCGATCAGTTCCTGTTTGCCGACCTTGCTGCAGGCCTGCTTTGGTTCATGGTCTTTGATGAGAACAATAGCCTTTATATCGGTGGTGCCTTTCACCACCTCAACCGGGCAGATCAGAGTTTTGACAGCCAGGCAGAAGAACTACTCTACAGCCGTTACACCGCCCATGCCGGTGGCGAATTCATGATCGGTCAGCGCTTCGGCCTTGTTCCTGGTATCATCATTATGAACCAGGGGCCAAGCTTTCAAGTCAACGCCGGTACCAACGCTAAATTCCTTCTGGACGGTGGCCGCAACGGTAGCACCCAGTCTTTTCAGGTTGGTGTATGGGCGCGCGTTTCTAACCGCTCCGACAGCAGCGTACTTACCGACGCTCTGATCCTCAGCACTCGTTTCGATTACGAAAACTTTGCGCTCGGCTTCAGCTATGACCTCAACACCAGCTCGTTGAGTACTGCTACTGACGGTAACGGTGGCTTCGAGCTTTCGCTACAGTACAAGATTTGTGGTGGGCAACGTAAGGGTGTCTACTGTCCACAGTTCTAAAGGTATCCACGGATTTCTTCTGGACACAGAACAGCCGCGAAGCAACTTGTTGTTTCGCGGCTGTTCTGTGTCCAGAAGAAATCCGTGGATGTTAATCCCTCACCACCTACCTTAGCGGTTATAAACACACTAACTACGATTTTCCTATCGCCAACACTTTCCATCCCATTTTTCAATACCATAAACGACATTCATGTTCGGCAACAACAAAGACAATAAAAGCAGTAATGGTACAGCATCTACCTCTTCTTCAGGCGGCAGCGGCGTAAACACCATCGACTCCCAAACCTACATTAAAGGTGACCTCAAGGCTGGCGGCGACATTCGTATTGATGGTTCCCTAACCGGCAACTTAGTTTGCGAAGCAAAACTGATCATTGGTCCTAAAGGCCACATCGAAGGCGACGTAACCTGCCAGAATGCAACCATTGAAGGTACCTTTAAGGGCAACCTTATCGTAAAAGAATCACTCACCATCCAGGCTACGGCCAAGGTTGAAGGCGACGTAAAGGCGGCGAAGATGGCGGTACTTAGCGGTGGCCAGATATCCGCAACTTGCTCTGTTCCCTACAGTACTGGTGGACAGAAATCCGCAGACAATAATAACCCGCTTAAAGAAAAGAAGGGTGCCGCAGTCTAACCCAGAATCTCCAGAAGATAAAGCCCGTAAAGCCACCCATGGCTGGATGAAGTACAGCGGCATGGCCTTTCAGATGATTGGCATCATTCTAGCGTTCGTTTTTGCTGGTGTCTACCTAGACCGCTGGCTAGAAACTGATCCGATTTTTACCGTCGTGATGAGTTTACTTGGGGTTGCCGGTGGGCTTTATACTTCGCTTAGAGACTTTTTATAGAAATATGACATATCCACGCTTTTACGCCCTCCTAGCCTTCTTTACCGCCGTAGCAGTTGCCGCAGTGACAATTGCCCATCTGCTCTTATCAATTGGGTATGCTGTACCGCTCACCGTCGGCTCAATTTTGATGTTCGTTACGATTTGTATGGGAATGTTTTATGTTGGCAAACGAACGGCAGGTGCGGAGAATAAATTCATGTTCACCAATGCCTTCATGGGGATCACGATGTTCAAACTCTTCCTCTGCGGAAGCGTCATTGCTGCGTATGCTTTTTTAGGGGCTCCCGAAAATAAGCTATTCGTAGTACCTTTCTTCCTTTCTTACCTGATCTACACGGTGCTAGAGGTCATCTTCCTTATCAAGCTAGCGGGGAATACTTCCGTTAAGGCTGCGGAGTAATCATCCTCAAGCCGTGAAGACCTAATAGAATAGAGGTCTAGAAATTGGCCATCCATAGTCGTAGGTAACCGCACCTCACCATCGTGAAACAGAATTCTTTTCGACTCCTCCTTTTACTGTTCTTTCCGCTGACCAGCTGTCTTGAACCGCCCCGCCTTACAGATTGAAGACTGGTTCTACCTGGCTGAAGGCCAGACTTCCGTACGCAGTAGTACCATTGACCAGAACCTACTACTGCTAGACGGGGCTCCCGTCTTCACCCTACCCCACCTGTTCGGGCTCTTTACGCCCGACCTGACGCTGAACGGCAGAGGAGAATGGCTCTCTCCGATGAACTATCGTTGAAAGCCCAGGTTACCAATGTGACTCTGTGCTAGAGTTTCGTTTCCCGCAGTTCGACGGTATATTACCTACTTGATTTTAGCTGGACGATCCATAACATCAAGCAAAAGCAAAAGCCTGCGTTTGCCCCCCCCCCAAAAAAAAC
>Ga0306864_1000990_pt1 | contig 12173 bp, 10 predicted proteins | sample AntRauTorckE5430_FD_190448 | JGI IMG/M metagenome (GOLD analysis project Ga0306864, IMG submission 190448) | Saline lake microbial communities from Rauer Islands, Antarctica - Metagenome Torckler E5 #430 (v2) (version 2) | ecosystem: Environmental > Aquatic > Non-marine Saline and Alkaline >...
GCTTACTGTAGATACTTTGGCACTCGCATCGTTTGTTTGCGGCCAAATTGTGTGAAAAGTGAGAAGTGGATTAGCTTTGTATGCTTGTTGTAACTATCTAAATAAGCTTGTCGTATTCATTATTCATTATTCTCCATCTTTGGAACTCGATCGAAAACTTTCGAGGTTCTAGTAATATCATAGGTTATATACATTAATAGATTTTGCGCTCAGGTCTCAGGTCAAAGATTGTTATTATTTTTTTATCTCACCGAACGACGAATGAAGGTCAAAGAAAGAATAGCGACGACGGACTCCTCAATCCATTCCGTTTTCACAAACTACCAGAAGTTCACCAAAACAACGAGACCAATACAATGACCACTGAAGGAGAAACAATCAACCTTGTAAGTAAAATGTAAACCTATCGAATGATTGCTGCTCGAATAAGAGAGGGATGTTCATCGGCGGGAATACTCTATACCTTACCGCCCGCTGCTCTGCCCCACGCTCCACCGTTCCAATATTCCAAGATCCGCCCGTGGTCAGCAACTCTCCACCTTCCCACCTTCCTCGCCAATTGACATGATAACTTGAAGCCGTTGTCCGTCTAGCTTTAGGGGATGACATGCCTGTCAATCCGAGTGGAAGAAAGGTCAATGACCTTACATTACAACAGTCCTTGTTAATTGCGCTTGCTTAGCTATTGCTATGGGCACCGACGCTCAAGTGGTCGAGGGCGAATCATTCTTCGTGGGGGGACAACTGATACTTAGATTCCATTTCACTAGCATTATCCATCGCGCATATCTAACACCATCCATTTCAATGTCATCCTCAAACTGAATCATGCAGATGAGCAAGGAAGGAGATCCCTTCCCCGTAGATCTCGAAGTCGCCAAGATGTCGGAACTTGTCAAATCCATGATAGACGATAACACAGACGACGACGAGGAAGTGACCGAAATCCCACTTCCAAATGTCAAGGCTCAAATCCTGAAGAAGGTCATTGAATATTGCCAACATTACAAGGAAGAACCCATGAACGAAATTGAAAAACCTCTCAAATCCTCGGAAATGAGCGAGGTCGTGCAAAGGTGGTACGCGGACTTTGTCAATGTTGAGCAGCCTGTTTTGTTTGAGTTGATTCTAGCTGCTAATTTTATGGATATCAAGCCCCTGCTTGATTTGACCTGTGCTACTGTAGCGAGCATGATCAAGGGCAAGACACCGGAAGAGATTAGGAGGACGTTCAATATTACAAACGACTTTTCACCAGAGGAGGAGGCGCAGGTTAGAGAAGAGAATAAGTGGTGTGAGGAGGCTTAGGACCATAATTTGATGGAACGGTTCCGATTGATGGAAATCCATGATCTTTGTAGAACTACTGATAATCGCTCTGTATAGAGGGTGTATCAAACATTATTTTTGTCCTTGGAAGTTCATAGTATTCTGTGTGGGATGAGCTTGCGCTGCTTCTACGAATCTAATTTCTAAACATTTGCGTGGGTTCAATCGTCCAAAAATATACTTCTCTAGAGAGGCTACGGGCATTTTCTTTCGCTCTCTTCTAAAGGCAATGGAGTTTGTCCTTCAATCTACATTTCTTTCTTATCATGCTCAATAGTCAAATTATTGAGACACGAGCTTGAGAAGTTATAGGCCTGTTTGTAGTAGTCTAATAGTAGATAGCTAGTAGTCGACCCTAAAAATGATACGGTGGGTCTCAACGATTTACGATTTTCAATCTACTTGCTATTTATCTACTATCTACTCTAGTCAATCAGTTTTAACTAATCAAGAGTATTGTCTAATACTCTCTTAGTCACCACTAGATTCCGATTATAAATTATAGTACCGTACGCGAATAACAGCAACGCTTCGGGCTGCTTCATCAAGAAAACAAAACAATGGCTGCAAACAGCGGAGATCTCGAAGAGAATCTGCGTATCAACGTCAACATCCATTACAGAGGAATCCTAGGAATTTTAGTCAAACGCATAGACACGAAAGGTTATCTGGTACGCAAGGTAGAAGATGTCTCTCCGTTCTTTACTGTGCTAAAGATTGGTGATATCATCACGCACTGGGACAAAATTCCGCTGCACAACGTCTCTTTCGATAAATACAATGAATTGGTGGAAGTGAGCCAGAAAAATGGTAAATTTGCTTTGTTGCTCAAGAGATATACGAAGCAGAAGCCAAAGGATAAGAATCAGGAAACGAATAACAAGGATGAAGCCGGAGAAACTCAGACCGAAACGGCTCCTGTTCCTGCTCCTAATCTTCCCTCTTCCTCTGGTGTTACTGCGGCTGGTAAAGATGGAAATGATAATGCTGTCCTGGACAAGATTGAGATTGTGAGTAATCAAACTATGTTGGAAGATACACCTCTAATTCAACACACGACAGATAAGAGCAACTCCACGTTTAATGTGCATCTCGAGGAATTAAAAAAATTTAAGAAAGTACACGGGCATACCAATCCCAATCGTAAGAATGATAGAGCGCTTTACAATTGGTGTGCGAGTATTAGGTTTGCACATAGATCTAGACAACGCGGAGAGAACAAGGGCATAAGACTTGGCGAGGACCGCATTCATCGACTTGAACAAATTGGGTTTTTATTTGATCAGGAAACGAATAACAAGGATGATCAGACCGAAACGGCTCCAATTCCTCTTCCTGCTCTTGATCTTCCCTCTCCCTCTGGTGTTACTGCGGCTGACAAAGATGGAAATGATAATGCTGTCCTGGACAAGATTGAGATTGTGAGTGATCAAACTATGTTGGAAGATACACCTCTAATTCAACACACGACAGATAAAATATCCTTTTACGAGAGTCTAGAAGAATTGAAACAATACAAGAAGCAGCATGGACACGTCAATGTTGATGAAGCCTCGAATCCAAAACTTTATAATTGGTGTGTATCCATGCGATCTTTAAGGAGATTCCCTAAGCTACAACCCCCCGATGCTATCACCTCACCTGAAACTCAGCCAGACAATAGAGGGGATGGCCCAGCGTTCAATGAATACTTCATCAAGGAGCTGGAGGAATTGAACTTCGATTGGGATCCAGATAAATGTGATACCCATCATATTTTACGGCGGGAAGATAAGAGCAACTCCACGTTTAATGTACATCTCGAGGAATTAAAAAAGTTTAAGAAAGTACACGGGCATACCAATCCCAATGGTAAGACTGATAGAGCGCTTTACAGTTGGTGTTTGAGCATCGTACGTTCGTATAAAGATATGAAACGAGGTGAACCGCCTGGGCTAAAACTTGCATCGAAAGGGATGAAGCTAGATGAAGATCGCATTCGGCGCCTGGAGGAAATTGGGTTTTCATTTGTAAGGAAAAGGAAGAGTGCATTGTTTGATGATAACCTTCATGAATTGAAAAGATATAAATCGATACACGGACATTGTAATGTCACTGCTAAGAATGATGGTAGAATAGGTACATGGGCTGCAAATATTAGGTCTTTACATAGATCCAAACAGCGCGGAGGGTTCAGTGGTATGCAACTTAGCGAGGACCGCATTGATCGACTTGAAGAAATTGGGTTTTTATCTGACACGGAAAGTGCTTCAAACGGATGCAGTCAAGAGCAGGAGGAACATAGTACCCATGCTGACACCAAGGCTAAACACAGACTAACTCCAAGTCAAGCTGCGACGTCCAAGCATGCTATAATCGAAGAGTCGGCTTCGCCTTCAAATCGCCATTCTAGATTAAAGCGAAAGCCAGTAACTTACGAAGAAGACTTTGATGACAGCTCAATTGACGAAGTGTCAGGTTCCAAACGCCGCAGATCAGAGTGGATGTCTACAAGGAAGACGAGGAATTTGAGGAATACCCAAGAAGAGAAAAAGGGGTATGAATTCTTTCTCAATATCACGAAAAGAACGGCTTGTGAAGACGAGGAGGGAAGTGCTGTGACAAAGTGGGCAGATTTATCAATAGAAGAGCAAACATGTTATAACGAGCTCGCATATTTTGAAGTTAAGCGATTGGAATCCAAGAAGTCATTTGATATCAGCGGACGGGGTGAAAAATATCCGAATTTCCCTTCCACAGAATGGAGTACTCTAAAAACACCAGCTCTTTGGGACTTGCCTGAAGATTGGAAAGTAGAGGATGGTGTAAGTGAACCTGCAATATGCACCAACTTCTATCTCGTCTATCATCTAATATTCATTCCAACCTCACCTAGAATGTTGGACTTACATTTGAATCACCAAATGGAGCATCATTCGTCAGTCACAAAAAGGCAGCAATGTATGCCAAACGAATGAAAGACAAGGCTAGGAAACCAATTAATTTATCGGCCGAAGTGTATCCTTTGGGCACGAATATTATCAAACCTGCAGAGCAGTATCTTTATAAAGGCAAAGTTTCTGCAATAACGAAGAATGCAATAAAACCTTATCATGTCATCTACAATAATGGTGAAGAAGAAGATTTCACTGAGGATGAAATAAAGGAAATAATTTGCGATAAGCAAAGTGGTGAAATCGCTCAAGAGGCTGAGATTGAAAAACTTTTTCCTATCGCATATGAAGGAAAGGTGGTTGGAATACCATCCGGTAGATCAACTCATTACGATGTTTGCCTTGCGTACAATGGGCAGATTGAGCGCGTTCAGTCCGGGCATTTGGAAGAATGGGTAGAACTTCATGAACTCCACAAGAACGAAGGCATCATGCTATGTTTAGCCAACATTTGTGAAGGCCCTGATAATATTTGCCCTTACTGCAAAAAGAAATTCAAACACAATACAAGGCTTATTAACCATATCGAGAAAGTTAATTGCCTGCAGAATAACAGCTCTCTTACGACCTCATTAAAGGGATTGCTGAGAGGAAATCTTCTGCATCGTACAGAGCCCAATGTTTGCCAAAAAGCTGAGAAACCCAAGTCAAAGAAGGATTATGTGTGCCCATCATGCTCAAAGGCATTTGTTTACAAAAAATCGTTCGAGAAGCACGTTGAAAACGAGGAGTGCCATCATGTCTGCTCGATGTGTCAAATGGCATTTAATATCAAATCAGATTTCGACAACCACATTAAATTCAATGATTGCAATATGCAATGCCAATCGCCATCACAGCTAGCTCTTCGAAGTGCACGAAAAGTATCATCCCCGTTGACAGCGTTGTTTCAGCCAAAACAAAGTTCATCTCGTAACCAAGATACGAATCAGGCAACAGACAGTGACAAACAAAATAAAGTGGGGAGGCCTAGCTTGAAGAGAACTCCTAGTAATCAAGATACGAAGCAGGTAGCAGACAGGGCCACGAAAATAAAAAGAGGGAGACCTAGTTTGGGAAGTTCTCCTAGCAACCAAGCTACAATGCAGGCAACAGGCAACGCCAAGAAAATGAAAAGGGGGAGACCTAGGTTGGGCAATATTTCTGATCATGAAGTTTGGAAAGTAGAGGACGGTGTAAGTGAACCTGTAATATGCACCAACTTGTTTTTCGACTGTCGTCTAATATTCATTCAAACCTCACTTAGAATGCTGGACTTGCATTTGAATCACCAAATGGAGTCAGTTACAAAAAGGCAGCAATGTATGCCAAACGAATGAAAGACAAGGCTGGGAAAAATCATCCAATTAATTTATCGGCCGAGGTCAAGCAGACGAACACAAAAATCTCAAATGTGTATCCTCTGGGCACGAATATTATCAAACCTGCAGAGCAGTATCTTTATAAAGGCAAAGTTTCTGCAATAACGAAGAATGCAATAAAACCTTATCATGTCATCTACAATGATGGTGAAGAAGAAGATTTCACTGAGGATGAAATAAAGGAAATAATTTGCGATAAGCAAAGTGGTGAAATCGCTCAAGAGGCTGAGATTGAAAAACTTTTTCCTATCGCATATGAAGGAAAGGTGGTTGGAATACCATCCGGTAGATCAACTCATTACGATGTTTGCCTTGCGTACAATGGGCAGATTGAGCGCGTTCAGTCCGGGCATTTGGAAGAATGGGTAGAACTTCATGAACTCCACAAGAACGAAGGCATCATGCTATGTTTAGCCAACATTTGTGAAGGCCCTGATAATATTTGCCCTTACTGCAAAAAGAAATTCAAACACAATACAAGGCTTATTAACCATATCGAGAAAGTTAATTGCCTGCAGAATAACAGCTCTCTTACGACCTCATCAAAGTGATTGCTGAGAGGAAATCTTCTGCATCATACAGAGCCCAATGTTTACCAAAAACCCAATTCAAAGAAGGATCATGTGTGCTCATCATGCTCAAAGGCATTTGTTCCAGGGGGCTGCTATTAACACAATATTGGGCAATACTTCTGATCACGAAGATACACACCAGGCAACAAGTAGTGCGGGGGCAAGTAAGGCGTGGATCATTCGCTTGGACAAACTGTGGATATCAGACGACTCGTCCATAACTTCATGAATGTATTGTGTATGATGATGCTCGAACAAAAGATTTGTGACTCAACGAGGGACAGGATAATTTATTATATGTTTTGTATTATTCGACTCTTTCTTGATAAACATTTAGAGTAAACCCTGCCGAGCCAAATCTTCGTAAGTCGCTCTAGAAAGCACATTGCCTTGGCTGTCTTCGTATTCTTCTTCTTTGGAACCATCAAAGATATCCTTGTTAACATTCTCCTCTAGCTTTTGCCACAAATTCTGCGCATCCTCAATCTTGGTGACCCCATGGAAGTGCATAGTATTTGGCATCCCAAGGCATTTCATACCATACGCGTGCTTGGTCTCCGCAAAATGCTTTTCAAAGTTATGCCGCCCTCGATATGATTCATTTCCGCAAATTTCGCAAGGGTAGAAATGGTTCAGCCCGTGAAGTTTGAAGAGCCAGTAAGCTATTGGTTTACCGTCCCAGCCAAGGGGCACCCCCTTAGGGTTGTAAATCGGAGCTTCTTCATCATCGCTGTCATCACTATCACTATTTCCTTCGCCATCCTTGTTGGCAGCGTCATCAAACGCTCCATTGACCTCCTCTTCCATCTCTTTTTCCTTCTCATTCGTAGTTTGAGTCAACCTCCGTTCTGCGCGACGAGCGGTAGCATCTAGCGTAGGCCGAAGCTGGCCCAGCATTGAACTAACAATCATTTCCAATTTAGCAATATCAATCCTCCTTTGGTTTCCTCCTTGATATTGTGACTCATCACCATCAACCCCCATGCTCTTCTTTCCATTTTTATTTGTCGTTTTCTTGGTAAATAGCTTTGCGGGAAGTTGCTCCAAAGGCTTATCCCTTGTACACCACAACCGTTTTGCCCTGTCCAACGGCGTCCCACCACATTTCATTCCAAACCTAGCAAGCTCTACCTTCAATTGCTCCGCAGATACCTTCTCCATCAGCTGTTCCACACTCTCAAAGGCTTTCAGATTCAGTTTCGTAGATTTTTCAAGACCATTGGATTTCCCCAACGTTGCCAAGATCTTTTCTTCGGACTTCCACTCCCACCCATCTCCGCCACCTCTCTGAGACCATTCTTCCTCAAACGCTTCCACTGCCGGCTTGACAACTTCTTCTTGCACATCCAGCAGCGGAGAAACCCGCTTCAAATAGTCTACAAGGTACCCATTCAATTCATTTAAAAATCGAATGTATTTTTTTCTCTGCGATAGTTTATCCTTCTCCCCCAGGTCCTTGCAAGTACTCAATCCAGATGCCAACAGAATGACAAAATCTGGATATGACATTCTCTGCTTTGGCTCATCTTCCATCTTGGAAGAATGTGTATTGCACAGATTCATGAATGATTGATGGCATGGATTTAAATCAAGGTATTTACCCATGACCTCCTCCACCGAAAACACTTGACCTGACCTGATCTTACTCAATGGCTGCTGTAGAATGGAATGAAGATCATACCCGTCCGCGATGACATTTCCTAACTTGCGTTTCTTCGAATGTTCATGCAAGTGATTCACATTACTACCAACACTATTTTTAAGAGCATTCACCTTCGATGGCATACCCTCGACGTCCATTTGACCAACAGAATAATTTTTCTGAGGAGTATCAGCATCCACCAATTGATCCGGATGTTTTGCGTGATATTCCCTAATATCCTTGACCTTTTCATAAAATTCCTGAAACATCCAATCAGGAGTTTCCATCTGATTTTCTATTGCTTGGTTTGGATTGAGTGCATCAATGCAAGCGAGAGAATCCTTTGGAAGCTTTTGATGTAATTTATGAGCAACTTCCGCTGATCGACTGAGAGCAGTGGAGAGTGCGTTGGCTTTCGTAGATTTTGCGAGTTGTCCTTTCGGCAATGGGTATTCAAAATCTTCACTAGCCATATTGGTACCATTTGATCCGCCATTTGGGACTTCTCCCGGGTGCGAGTTTTGGAGGAGTGCGAGCCAGGCATCTTTGACCCCAGCAGGAATGCGATCGTTATTTCTTGGTAAAGATTGTTTACCATTCGTGTTTGTGTTGGTGGAGGAATTGGCATTTGGCAAACCTGCAGGATGGGAGAGGAGAGACGTAGCAAAGTGAAGTGCAGCTTCGTGTTCAGTGGAGAGACATCGATTTGTTTCAAGGATGGAAGCTGCTTTACTTAGTTTTATGCGTTTATCGGATGATTCATTTGTTGAATCATCATTAATCTCAGTTGCCTCTTCGATATTCATGATATAGCTATCTCTACAGCTATCGTAAGTCTTTGGCTGTTGAGAGTAGAGGTATAGTGTATTAGAGAGAGAGATCTGGACTCTTCACTATTTTTGCATGGTAGCTTGTCGGTTGCTCTGTCTTTCATGCAAACTGCTTTCATGTTGTTGCTTATTGCCTCCAATGGTCTGTCTGTCCGTTCGTCACTGTCGCAAATTAATACCATTTTTCTTGCACCGAAAAACAAATCATCATTCTTCATACTAAAAACCAAACCCTCCTCATCAATCTCCAATCGTACCTATCCTATCCTACACTACACTACAATACAACACAACACAACACAAATAAAACAACCATGGCCTTCGTCCGATCCGTCAAACTCCGTGTACCATCCTGCGCTGCCCGCCCCGGTCCTGCGATCGGTCAAGCCCTCGGACCGCTCGGAATCAACATGGCAGAATTCTGCAAACAATTCAACGATAAATCAGATTCCCTCGGCTATGTCAAAGACATTCCCCTATCGGTAACCCTGAATGCCTTGTCGGATCGATCATTTACGTTTGACGTCAAGAGTCCTCCCACTAGTTATCTATTGAAGAAAGCAGCTGGAATAGAGAAAGGACCGGATAGTCCTAATGCTGATACGTCGGCTGGTTTTGTCACGCCGGAGATGGTGTATGAAATTGCTCAAGTGAAGATTAAGGATGAGGGGAGATGGCATCTTCCGCTGGAGGGGGTAGCGAAAAGCGTGATTGGGACGGCGAGGAGTATGGGTATACAAATTAGAGAGAGTGATGAGGCTTAGGAGTTGTCTGTCAGGAACAAATTGGGAAGATAGCTCTTTATTATTATAATGCCAGCAAGTGTGCAGAAATAGAAGCATCCGGATATAGAGTCGACAAGTGATCTTTGTAGCTACGAATAGACATATCCATGCCACTACTCGAATTTAGATTTAAATCGATTGTTGGGTTCTATTTCATCAAAGAAGTTTCCTTTATCCTATTTGCAGCCTAGAGGTTTGTGTGGATTTGTATTTGCTGAGAGTTTCGCGTTCAAACTGATGTGAAACGATATGCACTGGAATGGGAATCCGCATAGATGCATGTACAAAATTGTATGCCAAGGAGGAGTGCCTATTGCGATGTATTGTACCGCCTACTAGAGAGATTCATCTCGCGTTTAGCATTCCCCTGTTCGCCCTCCTTCCTCTCTCCTCGTGAAACCTAAGATCGCCTTTTTCTAAGCTCTCGCCTGCCTGGTCCCTGTCACCTGTCACCAGCAGCAACGATTCTGTATAACGAATGATAGACTACATACACTCTAGTAGCTACGATAGTAAAAAAATGAATATATACGCTCCGCTATAATGCAGCGTGATATGCAGTTAGTAGCTGTCAAAACCTTACATCAAGCCCTGACCTTCTTGCTTTATGAATCAAAGAAACCTCCCGTGCCTCCAGACGATGGTCCATCTCCATAATCACTAGTTGCGCTATCATCATTTGAACCCCCATAACTATTCGGATTATAGCTACCTTTATTATTCTGTCTATTCTCGGCTTCTGCTCTAGTCTCCAATATATCCAGCTGCCTTACAATAATCTTTGCACTTGTCCTCTCCTCACCAGACATTTTATCAGTCCATGCGTCCATATTTAAGCTACCGGTAACACCAACCCTCGCCCCTTTAACGACATATTTGCCAGCATACTCAGCATCTCGTCCCCATAGCTCCAGATTAAACCAATCGGTCTCTTCTTCTCCATATTTGATACTTCTGACTTGACGTTCCAGAGGATGATATTTTCTCTTGACTGCCAGTCCAAGACGAAGGACGACCTTGCCATCATCAAAGTATTTGGGTTCTGGATTTTGACCGATACGTCCTACAAGAGTGACGCAATTGATTTTAGGCACGTGTTCTTCAAATTCCTCTGGGGAGAGTGCAGCATATGCCTCAGTTGGTGATTGTGGTGCGTCTAGATTATACATGTTGTCAGCATCGTTGTTGTCGCTGGGTTCCGAAATTTCATCAAAAAAGTTTCCTCCATCCGACATTGGAAGAGTGGTGGTGCGTTCACGTGGGCTGTTAGTGCACCTGATTACTGGTGCGGGATGCACCTGAAATGCAGAGAGGGAAGTGATTCCTTGGAGACATGCCGTGATGATCAATGGGATTGAGATGTTTGATACCATGATGTTTATTGAAAAAATGAATCCTTCAGCTGAGCTCTATCTTCTATTCTTGTATCTCGTAACTGAGAGTAATGCAGATTGCAGATATACTGTTTGCTGTTTGCTGTGTGTGATGTGTGAGCTTTGAACTTTGAGCTTTGGTTTGGTTGTCTATGTGCTATGTGCTATGTGATTATTAGGCATGATACGTTTGACGTTTGTTGTGGTGATGGCGTCTGTTTTCGCCTGTTATGATGATTTATGATTTTTTATTGTCAAGATTAAAGATTAAGGTATCTAATAATACCAACATGAGGGGGATATTAATACATATTTTCTATTTTCCCTCCAAAAATATCCTTTCGCTTTTTGTGTCAAGCAAGAGTTTCTGTACGGTGGTAGCGAGCATTGAAAACTTTGCATGCTACAACAGCTGTGAATAAATTATTGTAAAATGCCGTCGTGTGCCTTCGTGACCTCCAATAGGTCCAAGTGGCTGCTGTTGGCTGTGTCATCATAAAAACACCCAACGCACGAATCTTTATTCAGTCTTGTAACACTCTAGTTCAGAAGACGGTGCCGCTACACGCTGTCTTTAACCAATACTGTCTATCATTGCTGATTAACTGAGAAGGTACACTTCAGCACTCTGCTAGTGACAAGTCCACGCTAAGGCATCTTACTAGTAACACAGCCCAACCAACACGCAATTCGCTTCAAATCCGCTTGGGACAAGTACAGTGCTGGTCTGCTAACTTGCACACTTTTCATCTTCACTTTCTGCTACTGAATCGAACTGCACAAGAATCAGGCAAAAATTGATAATTTGTCATCTTTGGCGCTATTCTATTCAACCCTGATCAAGTATCCAACCACACCACAAGGTTAGTTTCTAAAGTTAGTTCTACAACATCTCCGAAGAATACCGCCAAAGCATTGGGTTATTATTTGTCATGTACCCCGTTTCGTAGAACTCCAATGAAATACATATCACTAAGTGCTTGAAATATTCAAACTTCGTTAAACCTTTCATTAAAATAATTGAATCCGTGCATTCTCAAAAAACATCTCTTTACTCCCTGCCCCAAAACAGTATTGCCAACAAAATGAACTATTCCGACGACGATTCCAGAAGTTCGGAGGAAGACCTATCCCCATTCGCATCTGCATCTGCATCCCATCCATCTATTGCTGCCAAGACCCTCCGTTACCCTGTCGAAAAAGAAGCATCTGAAGATTCCGCATCAATGCGAGGTGACATATCCATGGACATGGATGTCTCATTGAATACCTCAAATGGTGAACATGGATATCGTTACGATGCAGAGGACGATGATTCACAATCGAAGCAAGATATGGTACAAAGGCC
>Ga0306864_1000992_pt1 | contig 12161 bp, 9 predicted proteins | sample AntRauTorckE5430_FD_190448 | JGI IMG/M metagenome (GOLD analysis project Ga0306864, IMG submission 190448) | Saline lake microbial communities from Rauer Islands, Antarctica - Metagenome Torckler E5 #430 (v2) (version 2) | ecosystem: Environmental > Aquatic > Non-marine Saline and Alkaline >...
ACACTCGAAATTCGCGAATATAAGGTGATCATTGGTGATAACCCCGGTGGAAAACGGGGACCTCCCGTCTCACTGGATTGGAACTACTGTCCTGATAGTACCGTGAAAATGTGTATTGAGAAATATGAATCAACGAGGCCGAAAAGACGGCAAAAACATGAAATGTACATGTCAGGCAGTATTCGGATGTGGAATTTGATGAAAGGATTTGGTTATACTATGGGGGAGATTAAAGAAGCGAGTAAAGCTGCGGACTTGGTTAGAAAGCACAGAGTGAATAGTATCAAGTACAAAAAAGTTCATGATCTACCATATAAGTTTGGAAAATTACTAGGCTTGAACCGCGAACGATTAAAATGAAGACAAAGTATGCCAACGTGAATGCCGGTGTTACCCCTTGGTTACCCATTTACAGGCAATAATTGCTAATACTATGATGTTACTTAATAAAAAGAATGGCGCGTCAGGAAAAATGTTAGCTCGCATCATAGTTAGTTTTACAAGGCGTCTCGGCTTTTGATGATTGGTTAAGATCTTTCTGATCGTGACGTTGGGTTGGCATGATAGGCATGCACTTCAGGTATTATCCCCCCAAGATTCATGGTTACAAGCACACTTTCCAATGTGAGTTACTCACTTGGGAGGAATGAAGTAAGAATCCAACAGCTTGTCGTTATTGTGGGCACTATCAGCTTCGCGCCTTTGGAAGACTTCCGCCATGTCTCCTTCTTCTTTATTGACATTTTGAAGAGACAATTGATGCAAGAGGCTAGAGTGGTCATGATCACTGCTCTCTCTTTCTCATTCAATGATATCTAGATTCGGCAATTGCCACTATATTTCACTCCCGTGTCGTATGGACGGAGAAATCTGATTGATTTCATTATTCTCGAGACCTTGTATTCCATGGATGTTGGGTTCTTCCGGTGCTGGTAATACATCTCTACCAACTTGACTACTAGTATAGTAAGTATGAGTTGAAACTGCAGTATCATCTTCTGCGACCCTGCTATTTCACTCACTACTATCCGCAGCACTCAGTGTTGATTCCAGAGAGAGTGATTCATTTTCATCTTGTGACATTGGATGCAAACACGACAATGGATCGTGACTTTCGGATGATCCATCTGCCATGTCTGATACAACTACCATTTCTTCATCGTTATCGTTACGTGCAGACAAGTGATGCAAGAGGCTAGAGTGATCATGAGCATTGCTCTCTCCTTCTAATTCAATAATATCCAGAGTCGATAAATGGCACTCTAACTCACTAACAAGTCGTCTGGCAATCTGATTGCTTTCAATACTCTCGAGACCTTGACTATCATGGATGCTAACTTCTTCCAGTGCGGGTAATATAACTTGACCACTTGTAAAGTCACTACTGTCATCTCCTATTGATGTGTCCCTGATATCCGACTCACTATCCGCAGAACTCAGTGTCAATTCAAGAATGAGTGATTCATTTTCATCTTGTGACAATGGGTGCAATAACGACAGTGGATCGTGACTTTCGGATAATTCACTGTGACGATCCACCCCAAGTAACAATGAGTTCGTACTTGTGCGAATGTGTTGAAGTTGTATAGTCTCAAGAACATCCGCATCTTCTGTTTCTACCACATCATCATCGTGATCACAATCACCAAACGACCGAGATGATTGTTTTCCATTACTACACGTCCCATCATGCCCACGATGTCTAAGAGGAGAGATCGGAACCACCATTTGCTTCTTAAGATCCACCTCAATATCTTGCATCAACAATGCATTATTATAATCACTCTCTGCCAACTCACTCCTACATCCCTCTCCTAATGCAGGCAACAAATCCACAGTCACAGGACTGGCGTGGACACCTGGAATATTGTCATCTGTAATGGTACCAACTTCAGTTTCTGCCTCGGTATACTCTGTATTGGATCCTTGCGAGGAAGATGAAGAATGCTTTCCAAGTTTGACATCGTGTGGGTATTCTTCCATATCACTTCCATTGCAATCATGATTCGATATAGTGCCATTGTTATTGTAGTCCATAAAATCGAATTGTTTATCCATACTATCTCCCATATCATGATCTCCCCCTCCATTCCTTTCTAGGTATATGCCCTCCTCCATATAATCACAATCACAATTACAATCATAACCAATCTTAGGAACATGGATATGCGAAGGAGGTTCCTTCAAACGAAACATCAACCACGCTGCATAAATCCATAGGACAGAAGCAATAATACTCATGATGGACCCTCTGCCCATCGAACATGTAGTTTCAAAACAAAGTAAACCAATTGTTCCATCTGGCAATAAATTGCACGAGTTCTCAAAGCATGATTCCGTGAGAAATATAATTTGTCCCATACCACCTGTCAAAGCACAGACACAGTATATGGCGGTCATGAATGATATGGCATTTGGGTTGGTATAGCAGCACCACATGAGTAAACTGAGTAAGAAGTTTGTGGCTCCGAGTGCGGTACTTATGGAATTACAAGAGACGGCGATGAGGAATGGTTTATCGAATAATGTCTCTTGATCATCTTGGTCGAACCACACACACGTGTCATCGTTCTTGTGTGGCGATTGACGGGCGTGGAGTCCGATACCAATTTGTGATTTGTAGTCTGTTGTGAACCCGGAGAAGGATAGGTTTGTGTTCATATATTGGCATGAGAATGTTGTGGAGAGTGCAAATAAGAAGGCTGTCCCTCCTACCAGTTGAGATATGATTAATTTCTGGGGTCTACTATGGGATTGATTGATGGTTGAATGGATGGATGCCAGTAAAGAACAAGAATTGTGAGTCGGAAATTGAGAATTGAGAAGTGAGAATCCAAAGAATCATCAATCCATAGATCAAGAAAAACTCCAGGCATTAGTTGTGTTTTCTGTATTTAGTTATCGTATTTTGAAGTACTCACTCGTCTTGAAAAAAATATTCATTTCGAAAAGATCTGGTGCAGCTTTTTCTTATTTCTCTTGCATCATGCCTTGCTTCTATTACTTTCATAATCTTAACTTCAATTCGTCAGATCAAGCGATATTGTCGATAGTTGGTAGGCTTCTGTTTTCTGTTGTGAGAAGTATGGTAGTATCGCCGTCTGCCAGAGTTAGGATTTCATCTAAAGAAAGTATGGAAGTGGTTGTTGTCTCTATCGTCGTCATTCGATTAGCAACATCAACTAAACTTGAAACTGACCTGAACTGACAATAGCGAAGAAGGCAGAGATCAAATTAGACAGAATTTGATTACTTTAGTGTAAAAGAAGAACCGTTGAGACATCATCCCACCATGACGATGTGGGAGAAACCTTTTGAGCGTGCGCCACCGACCCTCTCTGACCCACAATCTCCCACAATCAACATCATCATCATCATCATTCATAATTAAAGGTTAATCACGTGGTTATCGGTTATCATAGTTGACAGTTGTTGACAGGGGTCATGTGGCAGGCAAATAGACGCAATCTTATGAAATAATAAAGCATTCCATTTTGTTGTGTCCACGAAAGAAACACATCACAAAGCACGCACTATTACGGCGATATATACATATCATAACTTTGCATTGACACCACACCTCAACAATACATACCATGATTACTACCGTACTTCCGATTGTTATTCTCTCAGCCACTGCCTCGGCCTTTGGTATTATTGACCCATCGACGATGCATAGCATTCATGATGCCACACAACACATTACATCTGCAATTCACGATGGTGGCCATTTTGCGTTTTCAAATGGTATTCAGCATGCTTCTTCAAATATCATAGCCTCCTCAGCGATCAATGTAGATGAAAATGCCATTGCTTCAACCGCATTAAATGCATTCAACCCTCTCGAAGCATATGCACAACAGCTAGTGAAACACCCACTCATCACTAAAATGATGACAGGAGCAACACTCGCAGTTTGCGGTGATGCCATTGCCCAATCTCAAAACGATGATGAATACGATAAACGACGAGCGGCATCATTTGCTGGATTCGACTTTATTTATCGAGCTGTACAGCACTTCTCCTTCCCAGCCATTGTGCAGCATTGTCAAGGGCAGTATATTGCTTTTATCCTCGCTACGATACCAGGTTTGCAAGCGCTCGTACAAAGTCAACTGGGGGAGAATGCGCAGTCCTACTTTGGTGCCATGGAGCAGACGCTGGCTTCTCAATTAGTGATTGTACCTTTCTTCTATTATCCAGTCTTCTATACTGTGACGGCTTTTGTCCAAGGCTTAGATAGAGATGCTGCCATTCAAAGAGCAAAGGATACTTTTATTCCCCTCATGCAGAGAAATTTGCTCTTTTGGATTCCAGTACAATTTATTCAGTTTGGATATGTTGATGAGAATCTTCAAATACCCTTCTTGTCCGTGGCTGGTCTAGCTTGGACTTTCATTATTAGTGTCTTTGCTGGGAAAGCCACGGCTGCTGCTAAATCTTCGTCTGTGGTGAATGCCGTTGAAGTGGAATTTGAAGTAGAAGACAAAGAGGAGCTTATGGTGGTCATGGACATGGAAAATAAGAATCTTCTTTCGGAGATGAACACGGGTCAGTTGAATGCTACGTTCACTGGTACATTGTGAGTTCTGATCAGTGCAAAGAAAAAAGGACGACAGCTAGAGAACGATATGATAGGTTAGATTGAAGATTACTGGAGTAACAACAGTACACGTACTAGCACAAATCTTAATACTTGCAATTAGCTACTATTTAGCTACTATTAGAGAGTGATGAATGATTTTACTAATAAACGACTACTTGTCTAAACATCCACATAATTGCAAATACTTTGCCGGAACATATGATATTCTGAACGAAGCATAGACAAGTACGATACATTTTTGATACAATTCACGAATCGTCAACCCGATTTTCGAATCTAAGGATTCTGTGGGCAAGAATAAGATTCACACCATAAACTGATATACAAATGCTTAGCGTTTTGAATGTATTACATAGATCTTATACTCATTCATACAAATGGATTCTATAGAAATTTCATATTGCTTTGCACCTCATGACCACAACCGCAAATGTAAATACTAATAGTAGCATGTGATTTAACACCTTAGTATTCAGCTCCAGCGATCATGGTAGAACTAATGATTCCCCAAATTTCAAGCCAAGCAGCCTTGACATCTTCCGTAAACTTCTCTCCCATGGCAGCATCAAGTGTCTCAATCAAAGCTTGGCCTACTACTGGATAATGAGCCTCCACTACTTTGTAACCTTTATGTCTTTTCCCTAGTTTCTTCAAGATGTCAGCTAGTTCAGATAAGTCCGGTCCAAGCATACCCACAGCAACATTTACTGTTCGAATGACGCCTGCTGCGTGTTTTTTGAATTTGGGACTTTCGTACATTCCCTCGGAAAACATTTCGTTGTCTTCTGCGAAACTGAAGAGAGCATATGCCTCTGGTGCAATCGTGAAGATTCTATAGCATACACCAGAGATTAGTGACAAGGAAAGAATGGTAGGATGAGCAACTGTGTATAGGAAAGGGACGCCTAGAAACTTCAGCAGAAGGGACGAAATCTTCTGCTCTGGGCCTTCTTTGTGGTTGTCTACTTTATCATTTCACTGAAGTTCTAAATGATCCACTCACCTTGTAAAAAGAATCTTTCCAGCGACCTCTTCATAGTTGTCGATTGCTGTAATAAGTTTCCATGATTCAATTACTGTGCTTGCCATTATTATTTCTTCTTGCAGGTCTTGCTATGATATTATGTGCTATGTGATGTAAGTAATATTTGCTGTTTGCGCTCAACACAGAAATTTAAATTTGTGAGAAGTTTCGACATAAAACAATAGTGCCGGTAGTAAATCAAAAACACAAAAACAATCGTCAATAATGTGTGGTCCACTGAGATTCGGCAATTTTAGTCATTTTGGCTCAATACTACGACAGTCTATTTTCATTTATGTCTTTTTAATCCATTTTTATAGGAAATATACAAAATTAGTTTTGCTAAATAAATGTGTTACTCCGTGGGTCACACTACCATACACATCAACAACATCATTAATCATCAACCATCAATCATCAACAACAACAACAGTATTAACACACAACATAACCCTCTTAACAATGATGAATCACTGCTCAAGAAAGGAATTGGTGGAAGATCTTCAGTTTTTGATCAGCCATCCCGTCGATACGCTACTCTCATTATAGTAATCACCATCTTGGTCATAGTATTCAACTTATTTGCGTATAACTACGAACACCTGGACGTTGGTTCGCTCGTCCAATACGAGGAGCATCACGATGATCCAGAATTGGGAGAAATCACTAATCATGATTCTGTCGGACTTCACCACTCGCGAAAACTGGGACATCTGACATGTGAGAAATATGTAAAGCAAACCAGTCCGTTGTTGATGATCTCGTGTATTGGTACGATATTCCAGATCAAAACTACCTGAATCCATATCAAGATCTTCATTTTCGTACCGGAGCGGAGAAATTTCTCCTGTTCGAGCAAGATAATATATCCATGGGAAGATCGATTGAGATCGGAATAATGTGAAAGGAAGAAGTTGAAGGAATTGCATGAGTGGTTCGGGAAGAGCACGCACTCAGTGACTGGATGGGAATCTAATTCCTGTATTGCATTATGGTTGAAAGATGCCATAATGGATAAGACATGATGAACGCAAATCCCTGACAAAACGTACCCCAAAAGTAGAATCAATTTACCATTGCCAGTACCTGTGAATGCGTCTATATCAGATAGATTGGAGGAACAGCGTACAACGAGAAACAAACTCTGCCTCTACAACACAACAATGCAAGAACAGCAATTATTTTACTTCAATCACGCATATAATCAATCGAGTAATAGGTTTCTTTCTCCATTTTATACTTTCCATTTATACTTACAAAGACTGGTATCAAGCATTGTGGACAAGATGGTTTGTTTGAGATTATCTGAGATACGACGATGAGCTAATGTGCACTACGGCAAGGGTGTTCGTTCGTAAACGCGATCTATCTGATACACTTTGCCCATGCTGGCTCTTCGGTCCTACTACTGATACCAATGTTAACATTCGTGTTGCGAAAGGAATCTTCTGTATGAATTTACCTGAAGACCGATCTTACATCAATCAAGAGCTGCACAGCTGTATTACTGTGGGTAATTTTTTCGATGTAATCTTTAATGCAAAGGCGCTGGCTTGAATGATGAGCTATAGCAGGAAAGCAAAGGATCGTATCATCGACGTTCTTTGAATATGACACTACCTTTATAGTAATATAATACTATATCATTATTCAGCTCCCATACAAATTATAAATATAGCATCTGCATAAGGCACTAATTTACATTAATCTATTTAGGTTATATGTATTAGTCTCGTCATTTCTTGTCATAGTTGACTTTGCACCATCTTGATCAATTAGAATCAGATGGTTATTCAAGAAAAAAAGGTCGCAGATCCTGTCGAGTCGAATTTTATGATTTGTGGCGACAGGATGGAATTAAGGAGCAGACGCTGACGAGCGCTCACGTCACGATCTCTCATCAATGGGAAGGATTGTTCCCTCCCCCATACTCTATTTGCCATCTCCATCACTTTGAATTTCGAGATTCACTTTACGTCCTAAATCGGCCAATGAACGGAAATCATTAGTACTGATAAATCCATCCTTAGTAATATCCAATGCACCAAATAAAAGATCCAGCTCCTTCTCTGGAATCATCCCAAGCTGATCACTGGCCATCATTTTGTCTCTAAAATCATGTTTGGTCATTGCAACCTTATTCTCTGCCAAAATTTTCATGGTATAATCCAATGCTCCCATTTTCGTTGGACTCAAGGCTCCATCAATCACTTCGATTTCCCTCAAGCGCTCCATACTCCTAGCATTACTAGATGCTCCACGAATATAAGCAATGCACCCACCCCCAAACAACAATCCTGCGAAGGTAGTCCCACTCACCACATTAATGAAGGCTGTGGGATTATCTTCCAATCCATGAATGAGATTCATGCCATAATACCCCGCGATTGCAGTACTACTCGCAATCCCCACACTGGCAATACTTAAATATAAGTTCATCCGTATCATTCGATTTCGGAAGGCATCTAAGCTAATCGCGACAAGTTCCTGTTGACTCTGAACCTTTTTCAGAAGAAAGTTTGTCTCTTGTAATACATTTGTTAGCTGCCTGGTGTACTCTTCCAATAACAATTCGACACTCTCGTGACGCATATGTTCTATTTGTGTCCCAATCTGTCGCGCTTCCATTTTTTCTGTGAGTAGCATCCCCAGCATATCCTGGTCATCCTCGAGCAAATCAGTGAGGCATTTGAGAGCAGATTTGACCTGCATTTCAAAATCCTGCAGGGAGTCTTTGACGGGTACGAGACGGTGCACACCGGATGCAGCATACATGTCATTGGATACGCGCGTGACCACTGCGTCAACGATGGGTTCGTAGAGTTGCAACCTTCGAGTGTAGGTAAGTGATACTTCTCTGAGTATTTCTTCTAGGAAGATGAATTCGAAGGCGTCCTGCTTCGTCGAATTAGTTTCGGAAGAATGATCCTTGTGCGTGAGATTTTGGATACTTATGTGCGAATGTAACCTGAAACTGCGTCCAATTTCTTGTGCTAATAATTGAATAGTAGGTTTGTGAGCATCAAAGAGGATGCCTTCTTGAGGCCCAATAACTGCTCTGATGGATCCAAAGCTGATGATTATGTCATTATTTCTCGGCAATATTGCAGAGGGCGATCGTTTGAGTCGTGATGATTGAAATGGGTTGTTGCTGGATTGCTGCTGTTCTTGGGAACTGGATAATGCGAGTGTGAAAAGATCTCTTGCATGAACTCCTCTTTGCAAGATTTCATTGATGGACAGCGTAGTAAGATCGACATTTCCATCTTCTGTAATCTTTGCTACTTTGTATTGCGGTTTTGTAGAAGAGGATGACGAATAATTATGTTGATGACTGAGGATGGTGGAGGTGTTCTTATTTCTCTCCCGCTGAAGGAAGCATCGATGAAAATTAATCAATATGGCCCTTCGATATCGATAGTAAGAGATATTACACCTCGACGTCATCATGACTGACATTAATCAACGACTACAGTTTAATGACACTCGATGCTCGCTGCAATCTCGGTGTCTCGAGATGGGATGCGGAGAGAGTGGTGATTAGAACCGAAGCTACTTGGGTGTTTAATAAGATATGTATTATGTAGGTACCATTTGACTTTTACATACCGGTAGATAACCGGTAGATAATAATAGATATATTTTAATTAAATGAATGTTGTCATCAAATTCTAACCGAAACCACGGTATTCTCAGAAAATTAACGTTCATATCTTGAGGGAAAACCTGGGAAAACTACTTCTCTACACAAACCCTAAAATGACTTTCAACAATGACTATTTTCGCACATTACATTGCAATCAATAATATTTTATCGTGTCCTCTCCTTTCCCTGTGTAAACGCTCTGCACTCCACGTGCATTGACATAATTGAAGAGGTTAGCAGCAGCAGCAGCAGCAACACGAAACTAGTCAAAGATGATGCGATCCATTGACGAAGTCAGTATTGAACGCGAAGAAGATCACGATCACAATTCCTTTGAGTTCGAGCATGATGAGGTCGTCTATACAGATCTGAAAACTGCCGACGACAGCTTTGACGACCACAATTCAAGCAATAATAATACAAATCCTTCTATCAAATTTACCGATGACGTGTCAAAGAAGCAACATGATAATGACTATGATGATGATGACTATGATAACAATGATAATGCTAATAATCATGATGATCTATTGGAGCCATTCCCCGAACGAAATTATCAAAACATCGACCATGACAGAAGACCAGAAGCGTACGTAGACGCTGAAGAAGAAGAAGACGAGATTCTCCGACCAGGTGATCATATATTTGTATATAAATCATTTGGCATGTTTTCATCTTATCAGAAACACGGAATAGTTCTCTCTGTCGATCCTGATGATGATGATAATGTCTCGATCGTAACATTCTATCACAAGAATAAAAATTATGAACCGAACCGTCGACGTCGCTTGAATATCTTTCATAAAGAGCATCGTAGCGGTAATCAAAGACCGACATCTGGGGATCAATGTCATGCAGAAGAGAATGAAACTGATGAATCACTCCTTCACAGAACCTCTAGCAAGACTAATGGTCATATTCGTACTTCCGCTTCCAACAACAGTAGTGATACCTCACTGAACCAAAAATTTACCCCATCATTGCGGGCAGAATCTATATATACCTTCTCTGCAAATTCAAAGGGGAGGATCCACAAAGTGAAATACAAGGCTTCATTCAAAAATAGATTATTGTCAAGGGGGGGAACCGTCACATGTTGTTCTGCGGATGAAACAGCATTGGTTCTCGCGAGACTCAAATATTTGCTTGAATGTCCAGGAAGGCTGCCAGAGTTTCACATGATGGCTGCAAATGGTGAGTGTGCGGCTGTTTGGTGTAGGATGGGGAGGTGGTGCACTCTCCAGGGTTCTTCAATTTTGCATATTTTGTTTGTAGGTCAGGCTGGTGGTGCTGCTGTAGGAGGAGTTCTTGCTACGAATGTCATGCTATGGGCTCCCGTTCGTAAGTTTTATTCTATGACGCAGTCAGCAACGCTAGTATTTCTGAGATGCATTGCATTTATTATTTTCTGTTGACTGAAAATACAATACCTTTCCATTATTTTGTCATTGTCGAACTGTAGCTGGATTTTGGGGCTCAATGGGCTATATTTGGTTCGTTCCTGCCACAGTGGCATATCCAATCCTCGTTCCCGTTCTAATTGGATTTGGTCTCGCATCACTGGTTCCATTGGAAGCTCTCCGTCGTTTCCGCAAGAAGTGGGCACAAATATCTACCGAAATGAACAAGGCGTTTTGGACTGTTGCAGATCCTGACATTCGAGAATGTTTTTTTTCATCGACCGCCAGTGCCGATGATGATTGGACTAAAAAGTTTTTTGGAGATCATCTTGGTGATAAAAAGGAAGGCACCGACGCTGATGAGGATAAAGGAAAATACATGCCACTCGGCGAAGGTACAATTGTTAATGATGGTTTTGATTCCACTGATGATGTAGACGAAGATGACATGATGAAGCAGATCTCGGCAGAGTATGGTTTGGCTTCTGCTGGCAATAGCTCTGAACAAGAATTTCAAGAGCATTGGAATCAAGCAGGATCAACTTCTGTAAAGGATTGATGGCAAAATATGTTTGGAAGGAAGAAAGAGTCCAAGATTAGTCCAGGATACTATGACAGTGGAGAAGAGGATTCGAAGCGTCCCTTGACGGATGATGCGACTTGTAAAGAATTGATGTAGTAACTCATGATTCATGACGGAATAATAATACATGATATATTTGCGCAAGGGGTCTTACATGCATTGAAAATTTGGCAGGCTTTTCAAGTTTGTAAACATGAATTATGTGAATGTGCGTGCAAACTGTTTGCGATGATTCCACTCAATTTGTAAATTTGTGCGTCTAGGAGAGGGCAATGCCATAGTATATGTGATTTGCCAGCTTCGCCTGCTTGTGCGAGCTTGCGGTTCCATATCTAATATAATATATAATAGTGAACAGATCATCATCTGAATTGGTCAGTTAAATTACCAGTAATCACATACAGTTATTATTAAACCCCTTTTGCGGTTGAAGTTCAATTCCCCTGTGTTGTGAGAGGTTGTGAGGATTAACTCTCTACTTTCTCTAGCTAGTAGAGAGGTAGCTATCACAATTTTCTAGGTTTACATGTAACTAGCTAGCTAGCGACTAGTACCGACGACCAGTTCATCGAATAACCAGGAATAACTGGAAATCTGTGGAAATCGAATTTCTAAAAAAGTGTTTGTGGCCCTAAAACCAGCTAAAACAAACCATTCAAGCTGGTTCCGCTATGATTTTAGTAGGAAACGACTATCTTTCAAAAAGCATTCACGTTTCGAAGCTCTCGTTCGTCATACGTGTTTTAGGTTTTACGTCCATCTCAAAATATCCATCAGCCATCAGTGGCCAGTGGCCAGCCAGTGACTTCAAGTAATCACAAAATTAAATACGTATTATATACTATTACTACTCTAGTACTACAGTTTGCAGTCAGTAGTAATGCCATCATCTTCTGATTCAA
>Ga0306864_1000993_pt1 | contig 12132 bp, 9 predicted proteins | sample AntRauTorckE5430_FD_190448 | JGI IMG/M metagenome (GOLD analysis project Ga0306864, IMG submission 190448) | Saline lake microbial communities from Rauer Islands, Antarctica - Metagenome Torckler E5 #430 (v2) (version 2) | ecosystem: Environmental > Aquatic > Non-marine Saline and Alkaline >...
TGATGCGGAAAGAAAGATAACATTAACAGCCTGTCCCGAAAACTCGATGATTGACAGTTGACAATTCGCAGTATATCACCGAAAATCAGACGCAACAAAAAGCCCCAAAGTGGGCGACAACAACAGCGTAGGGCAACGCCCTGTAAAAAAAAATTAATTTACGGTTTCACAATACATTTAAAATGATAATTTATTGATTTAGTTTTTAATAAAAACCGTTGTACTTTTGAAAGCACAACGGTTTTTTGTGCCAAAAAACTTATGGAGTTTTTGAAAATCCCACAGGTTTGCATCGTGCAATCGTCAAGTAGTTAACAGTTAAAAAATATGTTCAAAAGGTTAGATACGCAGCAAGTTTTTAGCATTATCGTCTTAGTGCCGTGTTTTGTTGCGTTGCCGATTATCGGTTTCGAGATTTACGAAAGTTGGTTATTAGGGCAGAGATTGGTTTGGTCAGAGAGTTTCACGGCTTTGACGGTCTGTTCTGTTTTGGGTTCTATTGCAGGATTGGGGATTTTTTTGCGGTTAAAATGGGCAAGAATAATCGCTTTAGTTTTATTTATAACGGGCATGTTGATATGGTTTATCATCTTCGCCATCGAGTTTGCACACCGAAACGCACACGCTCCAGCATTGACTTTGTTGCTCTTGATTTACGGAATTTGTATTTGTATTTTACTGTTTTTTAACGGCGATTTAATGAATGAAACAGCGGATTTAGATAAAGATTATCACGACATTTTGGATAAATGATTTTTTGAAAATGGTAAGTTTAAAACCCGCATCTATTTTTGACAAAGCCAAAAATATTATATTTCGATACGGATTTTCACAGATTATAAGGATTATTTGGATTTAAAATCTATGTAATCCGTCTTCTAATCATTCCCAAAAGTAAAAAAACGGCAACCATATTTTAAATATAGTTGCCGTTTTTTTATCTATAATTCTTATTTAAAAAATCCTACTGAAACCCAATAATTCCCCCCGTCAATCTTATAATATCTGTTTCCGTTGTTTTCAAATTATACACCGCTTCCAGCTTCGTCAAAGCCGCACGAATGTAGGCTAATTGTACATTTCGGTAGTCAAAAGACGTAATAATCCCACTTTTAAAACGCTCTTCTGCGACACTCAAATTCTCTTTTGCATTCGCAACTCTTGCATCATTTAATTCGATAATATCCGCTTGATGATTATAATTTGCAACGTTCATCTGTAGCTGACCTCGAAGCGTTCGCTTTTGGTCACTAATCGTTAATTGACCGATTTTTTCGTTAATAATTGCATTTTCAATCGCCCGTTTGGTGCGTCCTGCGTCATATATATTATACGTCAAAGAAAAGTTTAAATAATATTGAAACGTGCGACCAGTTGCCGACAAATCACCTAAATAATTCTGACTCAACGCATAATTCACCCCGGTATTCATACTCACACGAGGCATTTTATTGCTTTGCTGAAAATCCGTTTCCGTTTTTAATAATTGCAAATTCAAAAACTGATTTTTCAAATTTTGGTTATTGGCAAACATCTTTTGTTGCAATGCGTCTGCGTCATAATTGGTGCGATTATAATCCAATAAATCCGTCAAAACGTAAGTCGTCCGCAAATCTTCAACGCCCATTGTGAGGTTGAGATTTTGAATCGCATTATCCAGAGCCGTTTCTTGAAATTTCAAATTAATCGAATCGCTCAAATACGCATCTTTCGTCTGCAAAATATTGAATTTGCTGCCAACACCCAAGTCCCGACGAATCACTTGATATTCATAACGGTCACGAGAAAGTTTCAAAACTTCCTTGAAAACACCGATTTTTTCTTGCTCAATTGCCGCCCGATAATAAGACAAAATAATCGCCTGAATCGTATTTTCAACGACTAATTCCTTATTCCCAGCCGTCTGAAACTCCAGCTGTTCGAGCCGTTGTTTATTAATCCGAACCTTATAACCATCGAACAAAACCCATAGCACATCTACGCCAGGTGTAACGCCCAAGGACGTAATCGTTCCATTCAAAAATGACGCAGGATTATCAATTGCTTGAATTCCGTTTCCCGAATTCAATCTCAAATCAATATTTGGATATTTCCCTGCTTGACTAAGGTTATTATTATTTTTCGCAATCTTAATCCGCTGTTCCCCAATCTGAATTTGAAAATTATTTGCCAATCCGATTTTTATCGCATCCGAAAGACTCAATTGCGTCTGTCCGAACATTGGCGAAAAGCCGAAAAGCATTATTATTATCAATAGTATATTTTTCATTTTTTTATTAATATTTTTTCGTTAATAACGAACAAAACCTGTGGGGTTTTAAAAACCCCACAGGTTTAACAACGTGGCACTAAATTTTCTCTTTTTTCTCTCGCATCAACTGTCTCATCGAAGGTTCAACCTGTTCTGGCGTTTTCCAATAACCTTTCATTAAAAAAGCAAAACCTCGACGTAAATCATTCACAACCAATACAATAGCTGGAAAAGTTAGCAGTATAAAAATTGTTCCAAACAAAACACCGTAAGCAACCGAAATCGCCATTGGCTTTAAGAATGCCGCTTGAAAACTCTTCTCGAAAATGATTGGATACAAGCCGATAACCGTTGTCAAAGAAGTCAAAACAATCGGACGAAAACGAGCCATTCCAGCTTCGTAAATCGCCTTTTTGATATTCTGACCACTTTTGATATTTCGATTGAATTTGTCCAAGAAAATCACCGCATCATTGACAATAACTCCCAATAATGCCAAAATGCCAAACATACTCAAAATCGAAACGGGAACGAAGGTCGAACCTTGTAAAAAATCCTCAATTCCGTGACCCAAAAACGCACAGAATACGGAAACCAACATCATCGGAACGATTAATAAAGCTTGTGAAAATGATTTAAAAACTAAGGCAATTAATATCAAAGTAATTAAAAGAGCAATCGGAAAATTACGACCCAAAGCGTCTTGAACATCGGCGCTTCGCTTCGCTTGCCCTTCAAAAGTATAACTCACCGAAGGATATTTTTTCATCAAAGGCGGCAAAACATTTTTTTCGACTTTTCCTAATTCCTCTGGCACAGAAACGCTCAAATCCGCAATATCACCCTCCACACGGATTTCTCGTCCGCCGTCCAGATGATTAATATTAATAACGCTTCTGTCAGGCGCATAATTTACCAAATCCACCAGCGGATATTCGTTGCCGTTTGGCAATTTTATTCGCATATCTTCCAGTTGCCCAACCGATTTTCTATCTTCCTCTGTGTAACGTACCCAAACTTTGACCTCGTCCTTACCTTTCTGAATCCGCTGCACCTCTTCACCAAAATAACCTTGGCGAATTTGCCGAGCGATTTCAGCATGCGTCAAGCCCAAAACGTAGGCTTTATCTTTTAATTTTATCTGAATTTCACGTTGTCCGACCACATCACTATCCGTAATATCTCGCAATTTCTTGAACGTTCGTAGCTCTGCTAATAATTCCTCTTTAAAGGCTTTGATTTCTTCCAAATTCGTACTTCGCAGACTAATCGACACCGCTTTTCCAAAAAATGAACTTCCGCCAACGATAAATTTTTCCGCTTCGGGAACATTACCAACCGCTTGCCCAATCGCCTTAATTACGTCCGCATCCGTCACGTCACCACGACTTTCTGCTTCTATTAATTCTACAAAAATACTTCCCGTATGACTACCTGATTCACCTCCTCCACCTCTTCCGCCAACTGATAATCCGCTCGTCCCAATGTCCAAACGCATACTTTTGACGATATTTTTAACGCCTTTTTCTTTTTCAATTATTCCATTGATTTTCAATACTTTCGTGGAAATATCAACCAACTTTTCTTCTGTGATATTTTCCCGCGTTCCCGCAGGTAAGACCAACGAAACTTGAACAAAATCCAGTGGAATCACAGGGAAGAAAGTGAATTTAATTTTCTGCCCAACCATCGCCGAACCCACAACAATCATAAATAAAAATGGAATAATCGCCACCACATAACGGTTATTAATCGCCCTTTTCAATAGCGGTGCATAAATGCGGGCACTGGCAAAATTAATCGCTCCTTCTGTTTTATTTCTAAAACTTTGACCGAATCGCTCAAACCAATTTTTGGGTTTTTCCGTCCCAGTTTCCAATACTGATTTTTCCGCTAAGTGAGCCGGCAAAACCAACATCGCCTCTATCAATGAAAACGCCAACGTCAAAATCACAACAATCGCTATCGTTTGCATAATCGTTCCCGTCCGACCTTCGACCGTAAAAAAGACCAAAAACATCATAATTGTCGTCAAAACGGACACAAAAACGGATGGCAAAATTTCGGACGCACCGTCAATTGTCGCTCGTGCAGGCGATTTTCCCATTTCGTAATGTGCATAGACGTTTTCAGCGATAACGATACCGTCATCGACCAAAATCCCGATAACCAAAATCATCCCGAATAAAGAAATTAGGTTAATCGTTCCGCCCAACATTCCGAAAATAAAGAACATTCCTAAAAACGAAAACGGAATACCAAACGCCACCCAAAATGATAACCTCAAACTTAAAAACAAACCCAAAACCACCATGACTAATGCCAATCCTAAACCACCATTTTCTAATAATAAAGCCCGCCGTTCCAATAAATTTTTGGAATTATCAAGCGAAAAAATTAGTTGAACTTCACCATTTACAGCATTAAAATCATCAATATAATCGTATAAATAATCCGTAATTGCCAACAAATCTTCTTGATTTAACTTAGCAATTTGAATCGCAACCGCATTATTTCCATTATAAATCGTCTTATCTGGAACGTCTGCCAATTGTTCCTTTATCGTTGCAATATCGCCCAATCGCAACCGACTTCCATCGGCTTTTGAACGCAACATAATTTGCTCATAATCAACCGCCTCGTACTTTTTCGCATCTGCCCGAATCAGTACTTCTTCATCACTTGATTTTATTGAACCAGCCGCCACATTCGTATTATTTTTACGAATCGCGTTCGCCACATCATCAAATGTCAAATTATGCTTTCGCAAAACCATTTCGGAAACTTCTACCGAAATTTCCAAATCAGGCATATTCAATACATTGACCTGCGAAATCAACGCTGATTGCAATAATTCATCTTCAATTTGATTAGAATATACCTTCAATTTTTGACGAGTCACGTCGCCTTGCAATAAAATAATCCCGACTAAATCCGTCGTTTTCACTTTAAATACAATCGGCTTTTCTGCACCGACTGGAAAAGAAGAAATTCTATCCACACCATTTTTAACCTCCGTCACCATCTCATCAATGCCATAATCACTCAAGATTTCGACATTCACAGAACCGAAGTTTTCACGAGAAGTAGAGGTAATCTCCTTTACGCCTTCAACACCTTTTAGTGCTTCCTCAATCTTTAAAATCACACCTTCCTCCACCTCTTCTGGCGCAGCCCCTGGATAGGTTATTTGCACCGAAATATTGGTAGAATCCTCAATTGGGAAACTGGTATTTTTCAGGTTTAACAATGACATAACACCGATGATTCCGACCAGTATTATCACTGAATTCGCCCAAATTTTATATTTTACAAATCCTTCTATTATTGATTTCATAATTCCGGTTACTGGTTTTTAGATGTTGATTTTCTGGCTTTCGCCAATTCACCAACCCACTTTTAAAACCTAATTCCAAATTTTATTTTTATGCTAAATGCTGAAAATCGCCAAGGTAAAACCGTCCGTCCACCATCATTTCAAAGGAACGACTTTCATTCCTTCAGTCGCACCCAAAAACACCTCTGATACCACTTTTTCACCTTCATTTACACCTGAAAACAAAACCGTTGCATTTTTTATTTTATGAATATTCACCGTTTTTTCAATCAGCATACTATCCTTGACAACATAAATTTTATTGTTATCAAAAATCGCTTTTCTATCAATTTCCATCGCTTTCGCAATCGCATTTCCAGAAATTTCAGCGTATAAATACATCCCTTCATACAACTTAATCGTATTAGAATTAACGCTTACGTAAACATTTACCGATTGCGTTGTCGGGTCGATTTCCGCTCCGATACGGTTGACCGTTCCAGTTGACGTTTGGCGTTTATCTTCTGAATAGATTTTCACTTTCGTCCCAGATTTCACCCACTGAATATCCTCTTTTCGAACTGGTAACTCCAACTCCAAATCATTCGCTTTACGGATTCTCAATACCCGAGTACCAAGATTCGCTACGCTTCCCGCATCGGTATAAACATCTTGAATAATGCCAGAATACGGCGCAGCAACACGGTATTTATTCAACCGTTCTTCTGCACTTTTGATGCTATAGAATTGTCCAGAAATATTCTTACTCGCGAGAAAAGTTTTTTCTCTTTGGTCAATCGATTCGGGCAGAATTGGCAAATTATTATTAATATCGATTCGATTAAAATAGTCTTGCCATTTTTGGAAACTATTTGGAAAATCCAACTTCATATCTGGCAAAATCAACGCCACCACATTTTGGAAACCAGACCGTTGAGATTTTAAATTTAAAATCGTTTCCCTATCGTCAATTTTAAATAATAACGCCCCTTGCGAAAATGAAATCGCCTTTTTCAACGTCACATTTCCTTTTTCGATTCGCCCAGAAACCTCCGAAATGATATCAATCGGCTGCGACGCAATCACCTGTCCGAGTGCTTCCGTCATCGTTTCATGATTCGTGTAGGCGACTACTTTTGTATTCACATATTGTGAACGCTGCGTCAACGGCGGACGCTCAAGTTCTACTCCTTTCGTAGAAAATGATTTTACCATCACAAATGCAAGCACCAATAAAACAACCGCTACAATCGCACGAGTGATAAATATTTTACGGTTAAATACTCGTTTTTCGCCCGTATAAATAATTGGCGAAGCCGCTACAACTTCTGGCCCTTCGTAATATTTTAATTGGTAAAACGTCTTTTGTTTTGGAGCTTCCGCATCCAAAAATTCAAAACCTTCTCCATCCGTTTTTTGTAATAAAATCTCTTCGATTACCTCAAAGTTGATTTCATCAGTCGAACGCTCAACCGTAATCGAACTCCGATTTTTAGCATTTCCAACCCATTTCAGTAAATTACCTTCAGGTGTATTTTCAATATAAAAGTTAATGATTGGCTTCATCTATTTTTTTTTAATAAGGTCTAAAGGTATCGAAGTATAAGAAGGTATAAGTTTTAATCGCCACAACGATTTCTCACCTTAAAACCCTAAAACGTCACCCCCTTTAAAAAATTTTGTAGTTGATAATGCAACTATATTATACTGCATTATTTTTGCGTAAGTTATTAAAAATTTGTTCCAACACTTTTTTGCAAATTTTAATTTCTTCTGTATCAATATCTTCTTGTGCGTCACTTAAGACACAAATAGCAACTTCCGATATTTTTTCCCGCAATGCTTTTCCACCATGTGTTAGGTAAATCAGCTTGTTTCTTCGGTCATTTTTATCTGGAACTCTAACAATCCAATTTTTGCGTTCCATATTGTCTATCAAGCGTTTAACACTTGATTTGTCTTTAAAAACAGCAGTTGCAATCTCTTGCTGCGCAATTCCATCTTTTTGATATAACGTCATAATCACAATTGCTTGTTCTGATGTAATATCAAAACCATTATCCGATAAACGCTGCTGCAAAATATTCAGCATTGTTCGATGCGTGCGAGCAATTATAAAACCGATTTCTTTAAGTGGGTTAAAACCTTTTATATCCATTTTTTCGATTTGAAATAAAAGTTGCATCTGCAACTAATAATGCAAAGGTAGAAAAGTTTATGGAAATAAAAAATGAGTCTTAAGGAAGTTGGATTTTTGCGTAGAAATGACGAATTTTATTTTTAAACGGTGTAGAAAACAGCTTTTTGTCTTGTTTTACAAGGTAAATCATACAAGAATTCGACGGACGATTCAAGGTCGAATATAGTTATTTGATACAGATATTAAACAGATGAAACCCTTCAACGTTAAAAGCGTGACCAAAAGAATCATTGTTAAACTTATTTAATATTGTAATAAAATGGAAAATTTATTGCTAATTGATATTCACAGTAAAGAATCAAGTTGGGATTTATATTCTGACCGCTCCGAAGCGAAACCAGCAATTACGTACACTTTTGGGTAGGAGCGACGAGAATATAAACTCTCCTTTCTTGAGCGATTCATAAGTATAGAATTTAGATTATTTTCAATAAAAGAACTTCACATTTGTTTTTCAATTATATGCTTATATTAGTACTAAAAAAATGAACGAAAAAATAAATCAATATTTAATAAAAATAGAGATAGAAAAAAATATAAAAATCCTTTTTGCTTGCGAAACCGGGTCAAGAGCGTGGGGTTTTCCTTCGCCCGATAGCGATTATGATGTACGGATGATTTATGTGCATCAAAAGGATTGGTATTTGTCGATTAATGAACGGACGGATAGCATTGAGCGGATGTTTGAAAATAACGATATTGATATTTCGGGTTGGGAACTTCGGAAGTCGTTGCGATTACTACGAAAATCGAATGCGGCTTTGTTGGAGCGGATTCAATCACCGATGATTTATCGTGCGGACGAAGCATTTGCTACGGATTTTTTGGCAGCAAGTCAAATTCAATATTCGAGGATTGCGACGATTCATCATTATTTGAGCATGGCAAAAAATTTCATTGCGGATTTGGAAGCGACTGAAGATTATAAATTAAAAAAATTCTTTTATGCTTTGCGGTCGGCTGCGGTTTGCAAATGGATTTTGCTATATGAAGAAATACCACCGATTGAGTTTGCCAAAATTTATCCAAATATCGGTCTGCATAACGATTTGGTGAGTATAATTCAAGAATTGATACGATTAAAAAGTACCATTAGTGAAGCCTATTTCCATCATGGCGAAGCGGATTTACTCGCTTTTATTCGAGATTGTATTCAAGAATCAGAAGAAAAAAGACATTCGTTACCCAGCTCAAAAGGAACGACAGAAACCTTGAATATTTTACTCCGAAAGTATGTGAAATAGTATGCGGTTATTGCAGACTACTATACATTTTGATAAAGACAAGGTTATTATTTTATTTCGATAAATCGAAATATGTATTTTTAGACAGTATTTACAGGATAAACAGGATATTTTTGCAAGCAAAAATTTGACGTATTACTACGTTTTATGGCTTGCCGTAAAAATATCCTGTTTGTCCTGTAAATACTGTCCAGAAAAAATGTTTTGCACTGCAAAATCATAAATAACTATTCCTTTTGTCAAAATGTGAAATAGTATGCGGTTATTGTTTAGATTATCGTCGTTGGTTATTTCCCTTAAAACCAAAACACTTTAAAAATGACTATCGAAGAACTTAAAAGTCGGAATTTAATTTTATTAGAATGTATAAGTGGTAGCAGAGCTTATGGCTTAAATACACCAACTTCTGATACGGATATTAAAGGCGTTTTTTTGTTACCAAAATCTGACTTTTACGGCTTGAATTATATCCCTCAAATCAATGATAAGACCAACGATACCGTCTATTATGAATTGGGGCGATTTATGGAATTATTGTCGTTGAGTAATCCGAATATTCTTGAATTATTGAATACGCCCGACGAATTTGTATTGTATAAACATCCGTTTTTGGGGCAAATTCAAGCCAAGGATATTTTATCAAAACAATGCAAAAATACGTTTGGAAAATTTGCTTTGTCGCAAATAAAAAAAGCAAAAGGTTTAAAAAAGAAAATAGTTAATCCTATTGATAAAGAAAGAAAAAATGTATTAGCATTTTGTTTTGTAAATTATCATAACGGCTCGATTCCGCTGCTGAAATATTTAGATATTAACGATTGGCAACAAGAAAATTGTGGTTTGGTAAATATTCCGCAAATGAAAAATATTTATGGCTTATATCATAGCGAAAATTTGAATTTTTCGGGGATTATGAAACAAGAAAATGCAAATGATGTAGCACTGAGTTCAATTCCAAAAGACTTGCTACAAAAAGGTTTGCTGTATTTTAACAAAGACGGTTATTCAAGGTATTGCAAGGATTATCGAGAATATTGGGATTGGGTCGAAAAGCGGAATGAAGACCGTTATGAAAACACCAAAAGTAGTGGCAAAAACTACGATAGTAAGAATATGATGCATACTTTTCGCTTGTTAGCCATGGCGACTGAAATTGCAAAAGAAAAACAAATTAACGTCAAAAGACACGATAGGGATTTTTTGTTGCGCATCAAGTCTGGTGTGTTTGAATATGATATTTTATTGGCTTTAGCCAAAGAAAAACAAAAAGAAATGGAAGCGGCTTTTGAAGCCTCCGACTTACCCGAAACACCTAATATGGAGTGGATTAAGAAATTGACTTTTCGGTTGAGAGAACAATTTTATAAGATGTATTAAATCAAAAAAAACTGCAGAATCAGCGAAATCTGCGGGAGAATTTTTTGCGCCTCTCGAAGATTCATACCCTCACCCGAAGTGAGGGTATGAATTATTGAACGAAATTCCCAAAAATCCATTTCCATACTTCCGAAAAAATAACCCAACCTATGATAACAAAAGCCGCCTGATTAAGATTTATAATACAGCGAATTGATTGCGAATACGATTAAGAATAGAACTGTTTATGAGTCAAGAAGTTAAGTCGTTTTTAGGAACGGGCTGGAGTTTTCCACCGATATTTGATAAGGGTATTCATGCCCTGAAAATGGTTTCCGATGAGGAGGATGTTGCCCAAAGTTTGTACATTATTCTTTCGACAACACCTGGCGAAAGGGTGATGAATCCTGAATTTGGCTGCAATTTGAATCAAATTACATTCAAAGCTTTAGACGAAACAACTCGTCAAGAAATCATTTCTTTGGTCGAAGAAGCGGTGCTAAATTATGAGCCTCGAATCTCTTTGGAACGGGTCGAAGTGAATTACGAAAAGCCGCTCGAAGGATTGGTACACGTCACTTTGCACTACCGAATCCGAACAATAAATGTACGAACAAACGTAGTTTATCCTTTTTATTTGATAGAAGGAACGAATGTGACGAATATGTGATTTTTTTGAATCCACCCAATTTTACGCGGCTGAATATTGAGTATGGAACTCGCAGATTCCAGCTTTTTAATAACCTCTTCCCGAGTGTTCGGGAGAGAGAATTCGAATTGGTTTGACGCAAACTAAATAGAGAAACACCCAATAATATAAAAAATGAACCAAAATCAAAAAAGGGTATATGTAACGGATAAGACTGGCACTTCTCAATACACGAGAGCCTTGGATAGCTTATCGCCTAACTACGCCTTGATTGATGAGCGGAACATGAGTGATTTGCTTTCTTTTGCAGCAGAGTATAGTAAATTGCTGCACTTTTATAACGAAAAAAATACGATTGATGGTAATTGGCAGCCGTTCTGGTTAAAGGATATTAGCATCTTTTTGGCGGATTTAGCACATACCGATTATTTGCAATTTCAGCAACAATATAATGGCATTTTAGAGGAACTTTCGGCGGCTCATTCACTTAAAGAAAAAGCGGTGACGACTCGAAACTTGATACTTTTGATTCAATCCATGCAGCAATTATTGAATAATTGGTACGTACAAACGACAGCAATTAATGCTATCAAAACGAACAAATTAGAAGGTATTGAACTGGATTTATACAATATTATCAAGCTGACGTTGAGTAGAAATATTGAGCAGTTGCATGGTTATCAATTAGGTTTGCGAGAAGATAGAATTTTCCGTAAAAGTCAAATAATCACCGATTTAGGCATTTCAAAAGTATGGGGAGATTTGGAAAAAGTCGAGCCTACGGAATTGAACGGAGACAATAAAATAGAAAAGCTCTCTTCTGTTTTCAAAAAAATCGAATTGGTGTATAATTCGTTTTATAAAGCGATTATTCACATCCTTCATCGAATTCCAAATTATCTCGAAAAATCCTTGACGGAAGACGATACGCACTTTCCAAATACGAGTTTATATATCGCTTTTTTACGCCTTTTTGAAATTCAACAAGCGAACTTAAATAGCATTTCAGGACGACATTTAGATTATTATTATTTTAATATTCTAAAGGATAAATTGAAAGATGGAACGCCCGATAAGGCACACATTTATTTTGATTTGGCGCCGAATTCAAAACAA
>Ga0306864_1000994_pt1 | contig 12132 bp, 9 predicted proteins | sample AntRauTorckE5430_FD_190448 | JGI IMG/M metagenome (GOLD analysis project Ga0306864, IMG submission 190448) | Saline lake microbial communities from Rauer Islands, Antarctica - Metagenome Torckler E5 #430 (v2) (version 2) | ecosystem: Environmental > Aquatic > Non-marine Saline and Alkaline >...
GGACCGCGACGCAACCGTGGTCATCAATTACAAATCGGACATCGTCTCCCTGCAGCTTTCCTCCGGGACCGGTCAGGTCTCGGTGTCGGAGATCGGAACACAGGACGTGATCGATCGTGGCAATAGCGAGATCCGGAACAGACTGGAAATGGCCGCAGAATAACCGGAATGGTTTTTCGGTTCACATTCGGGAAAAATACAGGATCGCAGGGCCCGTGGGCGATTGGGGCACTCTACTTGAGGCGTTTGATGGTTTTCTCGTCCATCCTGCGCTGTGCCCCGACCGACAGGCGCGGGAGGCGCAATCGATGCGCCAAGGTGACGATGACCGGGTCCATCAGCCCGTAATGCCGGATGCGTTCGGCCCAGATCGCGTATTTGTTGCCTAATTTCAGGGCAACCTTTTCGGCCCCCGACGGATGATGCGGCGCGACCCCGCTCGGGCTGTAGCCTGCGGCGTCCAGCATGGGGCCGATCTTGGCTTCCACCAGCCCTGTTTCGCGTGCGGTCAGCTTGTACTTCCATTGCGCGACCAGATCGCTTGACGGTTTCGAATAGGTGCTGGTTTGGTCATAGTCCAGCATCGAAGGCTCGTAATCGACCCCGATGAAGTGGCAGATTGCCTGCAAGGTTGCGCAGGGATCATGGATCAGATCCTCGTACCGGATTGTCAGGACCTGATCCTGGCTCAGGTTCCGGCTGACGGAGGCCCAATCGCGTTCCGTCTCGATCCAGTGATCGATCCCGTGATAGACATGACCTGCCCATCCCATCCCGATGCTCGACCGGGCCACATCCCGCGGATCGCGCAGGAAATGGATGATGCGGAGATCGGGATAAAGCGCCAGCGCCCGTGAGATATGGCGGTGCAGCATCAGAACGGCCGTCTTGTCTGTCCCGGCGATCCGGTCGATCAGCGCATCCGGTGTCAACGCAGGCAGCGGGGTACCTGCGTAACGCGCCCGGTGCGCCCGGTAGATGCGGTTGCGCTCCAATGCCTCTTCGTCATAGACGCGCGGGGCGCTCTGCATGCGCAGATGATCGAAAATGAAATCCGTCTCGCCGGGACAGGAGAGCCGCGAATGCGCATCCAGCATCAGCCGCAACAGCGTGGTGCCGGATCGCAGCGCGCCATAGACCGCAACGGTTCGCGTGGAAATACCGGACATGATCCTCTCCTGTCTTTCAGGGCCATCACTGCCCCTGTCAGCATTGTTGCGCAACCCGGGAGGACTGTCTCATCCCGAATGCCACAGGGGCCTTGCGCCCTGATCCTGCAATCCCCGGCGCGGGGCAGTATCGCGCAAGGGCGCATATCAGGGGGCATGCAGCGGGGCGGGGCGCAGGTCGGAGCTGGCCTGCCCGGCGAAAAGCGCGCCGATGCGTCCGGCCTCTTGCCGGGCATCGAAGTCCGCGCGCACCGTCTCGCGTCCCGCCTGGCCCATCCGGGCGCGCAGGTCGGGGTCGTCGGCGAGCCGCCCGATCCGGTTGGCCAGTGTCTCGGCATCGCCCGGCGGGACGAGGAACCCGTTCACGCCATCCTCGACCAGTTCGCCGACCCCGGCCACCTGCGTGGCGATGACCGGGCGCGCGGCGGACAGCGCCTCCATCAACACCACGGGCAGGCCTTCGGCAAAACTAGGCAGGACGAAGGCATCGGCCTCGGCCAGAGCCGCCGCAACGGCATCCTGCGAGAGGTAGCCCGCGAAATGCACCGCATCGCCCAGAGGCGCCGCGAGGCGTTCGAGCATGGCGCGATCCGCCCCGTCGCCGACCAGCGTCAGATGCAGGTCCGTGCGGGTCTGCCGGGCCTGCGCGAAGGCCTCGATCAGCACGCGCAGCCCCTTGACCGCGGCCAGCCGTCCGACAAAGATCAGCCGCGTTCCGGGTCGGGACGCGGGTGCTGTGCGCTCATAAAGGTCTGGCAATACGCCGCAATGCACGATCCTGAGCCTGGGCCAGTGCGCAGGATCTGAAAAATGCATCGCCTGCGCGCGGGCGAAATGGCTGATACAGGCCACGAAGGCGGCGCGCGCGGTCTTTTCGCGCAACTGCCATTTCTCGGGCTCGTAGAGATCGCTGGGACCGTGCAGCGTGTAGCTGAACGGAATGCCCGACAGGACGGAGGTGAGCATCGCCACATTGGCGCTCGACCCGGCGAAATGATTGTGAAGGTGGTCGATGCCGCGGGCCTGCAGATGCCGCGACAGGATCAGCGCTTCGGCGGCATAGGCCATCTGTTTCAGCCCGCCGCGCAGCCCCGGTGGCGCCGTGCGCCAGGTCAGGGCCAGCATCCGCAGCAGGTGCCGGGGCCTGCCGAGCGCCGCCAGAAGCGCCCGGGGCAGGGTGACCGGATGGCGGGCCGCCGCGAGGATGTAGAAGCTGTCCGCCCGCGCAGCACGTTCGGCGGGGCCTGTCAGGTGGCTGGCATCGGGTTGGCGCACCGAACAGGTTTCGACGACGAATCCAAGGGCGCGCAGCCCGGCGATCTCGCGCTGTATGAAGGTGTGCGACACGGCCGGGTAGAGCGAGGTCAGATAGGCTAGCCGGGGCAGCGCGGACGGGGACATGTCGGGGCGTATCCTTTGATCACGCACATCTTATGTCCCAGCCACCGGCATGAGTAAACCCGCAAGCCAGCGTCGAAATCCGCGCGTCCCCGGGCCATCGGACCGGTGCCCCCGCAGTCATTTGTATTCGATCAGCCGGGCGCGTGTCCGCGAGAGGCGATGCCGGACATACATCAGCGCGCCCTGCGCCTCGGGCAGTTTCGACAGCGTTAGGAAAAACGCCCGGAACCAGGGCATGCCGCGCAGCCGCAGGCGCAGCACCTGTGCGGGCCAGACCAGCAGCAACAAGAGCGCCCAGGGGGTGATCACCGCCCCCAGTATCGTGGCCAGCGGCAGCACCATGCCCCAGAGGATCAGCCGGCGCAGATTTGGCACGCAATGCCGCTCGGGGGCGGCCCCGTGCAGCGCCGCCCCTTCGGCAAAGGCATAGCCGCCCCGCCGCGTGCGCTGCCACCACTGGCCAAAGCGGGTCATGGCGGCGTCATGCAGGGTCATCTCGGCATCGAGCCGCCAGATCTCCCACCCCTTGGCGCGCAGCCGCACGCAAAGTTCGGGCTCTTCTCCGGCGATGAGATCGGGATCGAACCCACCCACCTCTTGCAGCGCGGCCACCCGCATCAGCGCATCCCCGCCACAGGCGCGGGCGCGGCCCACGGGCGTGTCCCATTCCGCATCGATCAGCCGGTTATAGATCGACGCCTCGGGATACCGTTCGCGCCGCCGCCCGCAGGCCACGGCGGCTGTGGGATTGCCCTCGAGAAACGCCTGCGCCGTGCGCAGCCAGCCCGGCTGCAGGCTGCAATCGCCATCCATGAACTGCACGAAGGTCGGCGGCGTGTCTGCCCCGGTCAGATGCGCAAGACCCGCATTGCGCGCCCGTGCGGCGGTGAAGGGCTGGTGCATGTCCAACTCGACCACCTCGGCCCCCCGCGCGCGTGCGGCGTCCCGACTGCCATCGGTCGAGCCACTGTCGACATAGATCACACGCGCCACCGCGCCTGCGAGGCTGTCGAGACAGGCGATCAGCCGCGCGCCCTCGTTGCGCCCGATCACGATCGCGGCGATATCCGCCCTGTCGGTCATGGCCGCGCGAACGGATAGCACAGATCAAGCGCGGGATGATCGGGGAAGTGCTGCGCAAGCTGCGCGCGATCCTCCAGGAACCGGGCCTCGAGCCTTGCCCGCAGATCGGCCGGGATCTCGGGGCGTTCCGTCATCGTGCGCCGCGCGCGCACCCGGCGACGGATGGATCCGGGCACCAATGCCCGGCGCAGGGCGGTCGCGACCGGGTTGTCGATCAGCAGGCCTTGCAGGGGCAGCCGCCGCACCCGGCTGGCCGACACGTTCTGCGCGGGCAGATCATGGATCCAGCCCGCCCCCCCGGGCAGGCCCAGAAAGGCGCCGATCCGCCGGAATTCCGCCTCGGGATCCGCGTTCAACTGCTCGAGGCTGGTCAGCAAGACCCGATCCGCTCCGTAGACGTCGATGAAGGGGGCGATCTGCATGCCGTAGCAGCCATATTCCGCGATTTCGGGTGTCTGGCGAAACGTCTCGGTGGCGTCCGGCCCGAAATCGCCTTCGCTCCAGCCGTGGATGTAATGCGAGATCGCCCGCGCCATGGGGTCGCGGATCATGTAGACAAGGCGGGGTGCGGTCAGGACGCTGCGCATCCGGTCAAGCGTTTCGGGATAGGTCGGCCGTTTGGTGTAATGCGTGCTCGCCTCGCCCTTCAGATCCTCCGGGGCAGCCGCTGAGAACAACTCCTCATACCAGGCCTGCCCCCGGGCGAATACCGGATCGTCGGAAAAGTAATTGGGCTCCTTCGGCGTCGTCATGAACACGCCGGGTTGCTGCGCCAGTTGCGCCTGCAAGGTCGAGGTGCCGCATTTCATCGCGCCGATGATGAGAAAGTCGGGCAGCGCCATGTCATTCCTCCGGGGCACGGCGCGGGCCCAGAGGCTGCAGCGTGTCGGTCCAGATATCGCGCGCCTCCGACTCGATCGCGGGATTGACAGCGCGCCCGGTCAGGCGGCGCAGTTGCGCGATGGCCCGGCCCGTGATCCACATGAGATTGGCGAGAACCGGCCCCATCGGGCCATGCGCCTGACGGAAAAACCGGGTGCGCGAGCTGTAGAAATAGGCCGGCAGGCGCTGGCGGGCCTTTCCCAGGGCCTTGACCGGCCCGCTGCCGCCGCGGAAATGCACGGCCACGGCGCGCGGCTCCTGCACGATATCCCAGCCCGCGCGCTGCGCCCGCAGGCAATATTCGGCATCCTCGAAATAGAGGAAATACCCCTCGTCCATCGGACCGATTTCGGCGACCATGCGCCCGCGCAAAAGGATGCAGGCAAAGCTGGCCCATTCGATCGAGGCCGGGTCGACGGGCGGCTGCAGGGCCACGACACGCCGCCGCAGCAGCCGCGTGACCGGGCCGCTATTCGCACCGCGGACAAGTTCGCTCCAGGGGGAGTGAAACCGAAAGCAGTTGACCTGCACCGCGCCGTCCTCGGTCTCGATCCGTGGCGCGATGAGGCCGGCCTGCGGATTGGCATCCGCGGCAGACAGAACAATGCGCAAGAAGCCCGGATGTAGCAGCGCATCGGAATTGAGCAGGAGATAGTGATCCGCCTCGATCGTCGCCATCGCCTGATTATGCCCACCCGAAAAGCCGGTGTTTCGGGCCGATCCGACCAGCATGACCGGCGTGCCCGCCGGTTGTTCGTCGATCCATTCGGCAATCCGGTCCGCCGAGCCGTCCCCCGAGGCATTGTCCACCACCACGACATGCGCGTCCAGATCGCCGATATCCGACAGAACCGAGCGCACGCAATCGAGTGTCATCGATGCGGTGCGGTAATTGATGATCGAAATCGCGATCCGGCAGGTCATCCGACCGTGGACCCCTTGCGATGAATACGTCTTGTCTGCCGGGTATAGGGGTTTTGCGACGGTGTCGAGACATCTGCCGAAACAGGCGGCGGGTCACCGACGCCCTCGGGCGGATCGGTCCGGCGATACCCCACAGGTGCCGGCTCCGCCACGGCGGTCTGGTCCTGTGTGCGGGCCGCTGCCTGCAATTCCAACCGCCCCCAGAGCGCGCCCGCCAGAAGCCAGGTCAGCGTCAGATTGGAGCTGTTGGGGATCATGTCCATCAGATTGGCCGCCAGAATGACCGCCAGCACCGAGGATTCCATCCCGATCTCGTAGCGACGACGATGGAGCCATAAAAGAAAGACCGGGACTGTGAGCAACCCGAACTGCGCCAGATACCCCACCCAGCCCTTGACCCCGAGAACGATGGCCCACGCGCCATCGGTGATCGATATGTCGTATCCCTTCTCGTTGAAGACGCGCGACCGGCCCCAGCCCCCCCAGCCGAAAAGCGGTCGCTCTGTCGCCTTGGCGAGCAATCGGTCCTCATTGTCGAGCCGGGTCCGGAACGACTCCGCAGCACGCTCCGCCCCGATGCTTTCAGCAAATTGCAGGAACTGGTCGATGGGCAGGACCTGTGCGGTGCGCGCTGCAGGATAGGCCAGAAACACCCCGCAAATGATCGCCGCGACCAGCAGCTGGCCGCGTATGTTCGTGAAAAAGAGCACCGGCAGAAGGGCCACCGCGATCAACAGGGCCCCGAAGTTGCGCGAGAGCGCAAGGATCACGAAAAGCCAGATCGCGCCGTAGACCCAAAGCCTTCGACGCGCCGCATCGACCCGCACCAGACCGACGACGGCGATGACGGACATGGCGAAGAAGATGCCGAAAACGAGACCATGAGGCAGGAACACGACGGGGCGCCACCCGCCCGCCTTGTAATGTTGCGCAAAGGTGTGCGGGAAGAACCCGTAGACCCAGGAGCTCATCTGCGGCGACATCCGCATTTCGATGATTGCGAACAGGGAATAGCCAAGGGCGGCGATGCATAGCACCTGCAGGATCAGTCTCTGCGCGGCCGCATCCGCAAGATAGCGTCGCGCCAGCAGCAGCGGCAGGATCATCGTGAGGGCGCTGGAGGCCATCGATCCCGCGTCATAAATCGACAGACCCGGCAGGATGGTCGGGCCATAGCGCAGCGGATCGCCGTTGGTCAGAGCGGTCATTACGGCCCCGACCGGCAGGGCGATCAGCAGGGCCAGGGCGAGCGGATGACGTGGAAGCCACCCCTCCGGACGCAACCCGGACGTGTCGCGAGCGGCGAAGATCAGCGCGAGGCACAGGGCCGACAGGGCCGGGATCGAGCTTTTGTTGAGGGTCAGCCCCGGAAAGTCGAGGCCTCCGCGCTGTGGCAGCAAAAGGAACCCGCCGATGATCGTCACCAGGATCGCCAAGGGCAGACGCAGCTTGCGGAAAAAGGCGACGCTGATGAGAGGCCAGCTGAGAAGGGCGAGCAGGGGCGGCAGCATCGGTCAGACACACCTCGACGCGGGCGAAACGATCAAAAATTCAAGCAGGGCGTTTGCCATGTCCAATCCCTTTGCCACTTTTCTCTCGAGATTAGAGAGCCGTGTTGCTCATCCGCAAGAGATAGCACCGACAAAGTCGCAAAGCTGTCATATCTTGGCGGAACGTATGGGCACTTCCTGAACAGTCATAGCTCTACCTTTTGTACCAGTCCTTCATCGCATGCAAGGACGGCTTTTATCGCGGGCAAGTTGCCATCACAGATGGCATCAGCTTTTGGCGCCCCCGTTGCGCGGATGGTACGGATGATCGCGCAAGCGCGCGACATAGTTGCAGGTGCCGCTGTAAAATTCGCAATCTTCATCGTAGCGTGGGATCGGCAGCAGGCCCCCACCCGGGCGGACGCGAAAGATCTCGAAGCCGAAGCCGTCGAGAAGCTCGAAAAAATCGACGAACATGGTTCGGGAATTCACGTTGCCCGGCCCGAACTCGAAGGCGATGCCGCCAAGCCCGGACCGTGCCATTACGTCTTCGGCCCCGCGCAGCGCCGCCAGTTCGTGCCCCTCGATGTCCATCTTCAGGAAGTCGATGAAATCGAGCTCATGTGTGCGCGCGATCTCCGAAACCGTCGTGACCGGAACCTCGAAACTATCGTATTTAAGGTCCTTCCACCGGCTGTCGCGCCGCTTGTGGAACGATGCCACGACAGCGGCCTCCTTCGGCGCATGAAGCGTTGCCGTACCCGGCTGATCGCCCAGGGCCGAGGGAAGAAGTGTGGCACCCGGCAGGGCCAACCGTTCTATGGCAGCATACGAGGATGGCTGCGGCTCGATCATGACCATCCGGGCATCCGGGCGGTGGTCCAGGAACGTTTGGCTCCATTGACCCACGGCGGCCCCGCCGTCGATGATGACGGGACGCTCCCTAAAGATGCATTGCAGCGCAGCCTTGACTTCCCAAGTGTGCGCCCGCTTGCCCCCCTGTCCGCCCTTGCCCTGCAGGAAAGCGCAGTAAGCTTCCACCCCCTTCGTAATGGCACCGATCACGGGCGCCGTCGCCAGGGCGCTCATGCCGGGCCCCGTGACCTCCAGGGCGGTCTTGAGAGATGTCTGTCGCGTGAATTTCATGGTCCGGGAATTCCTTTCGTTCATATTCCGCCAAACCGGTAGAAGGCACCGGGTTCAGGCATCGGTCGTGTAGAAGTCCGGGCGCTTGGTGCGTTGGCCGAGCGCCCATTCATAGGCCTGCTTTATCTTGCGCGCCCTAGCGGTCCAGGAGAACAGATCGAGCGCGCGCTGGCGTGCAGTTTCCCCAAGGCGGCGGCACAGTGCCGGATCGGTTGCCAGCCGCTCCATGGCCTGCAGGTACCCCTCGACATGCGCCGCGCGGTCGCCGAGCGTGATCAGCAGGCTGCAATCGGTCGTCAGCATCTGCCGAAAGGGTCCGTAATTCACGGCGACAGGGGCAAGCCCGGACATCATCGCCTCGACCATCGCCCCGGCCCCGGCGTCACGAATTGACGGAAATACAAAGGCGTGGGACATCTCCATGTGCCGGGCCACCTCTGCTTGCGGCATCCAGCCCTTGAAGGTCACGCAATCCTGAAGGTCGTTCTCGGTAACCAGTTTCTCCAGGGCGGGGCGCTCGGGCCCGTCGCCGACGATCACCAGCCTGTGCTGTCGCAGGATATCGCTCTGCGCGAAGGCGGATATGGCGACATCGGCGCATTTGAACGGCACGAGCCGGCCCGCGAACAGGAACGTGAGCGGCCCGTTCCAGTCGCGTGTCTGGTCACGGGCGAAGCGCCCGGGATCGGCGCCGGTTTCCGGCATGTCGATCACGCGGTCATGGCAGTCGGAGGGCAGTTTCGCGATGGTGTGTTCGAAGGCCGCGAGGATCACCGCGGGCTCACTGTAGGTGGCGCCGGCCCATGGCAGAAGCCGCCAGCCGCCCCGGATGTAGCGCAGCCATTCGCCCTCCTTGCGCAGCACGCTGCCGAATTTCGGAGGATAGGGCAGACCACCATTGACCGGCCCGATCACAAGGGGGGTTGGCGACCAGCTCGCCAGCGGGCACGGGATCGCCGAGGAAATCGGTGTGACACGGTGGACAATGTCGAAGCGACCCGCCGCGAGGTCCGGGCCGAAGCGACGCCAGAGATCCCGCTCGAAGAAATACTGGGTGATCACCTTCAGCGCCGTGCCGGAATCGGCCCCAAGGCGCAGAGCCTTCGAGATCTTCCAGATCGGCCGGGCGATATATTCGGTGTCCAGATACACGACCTCCGCGCCGGCCATACCCGCCCGCTCGATGGCATCGCGGTTGCGGATCTGCGTGACCACCACGGCCTCGTCGACCTGTTCGACGATCGACCGACAGGTGTTGTAACCGACCAGGGGTTCGGATGAGAATTCGGGGTTGCAGTGATCCGCCAAGAGAAGCACGCGCATGTTGGACACCTTCCTGAGCCAGGACCTGACCGCCCCGAGTTTTACAGCGCGCGTTACCGGTAATTTGCCAATGACAGATGTGAGCATGGCGTTTTCGCCTGCCCGGATCAAGTTTCGTTTGTCCGTTTCCTGCGATGCGTGCCGGCCACCGGCCGGGTCGACCCCAGGCCACAGCAGTCAGTCAAAGACCTCGCGGGTCTGAAACGGTCTGAAATCATGCTTTCCGTACAGAAGGCGGGCGCGTCATGTAGAGGATCCGCACGGGCCGACATTCGATCGGGATGTCGTTCAGCGCAGATTTCAGCCCGGCGTCCAGAGATCGGCGCGGTCGGCCTCGATGCGGGCGACGGTGCGGGCCTTGCCACGCAGCAGCGCCCCGCGCTGATAGGCCCGAATGAAGGCGCGCAGGTCCGCGTCGCCATGCTGTGCGGCACCGCGCCACCACGCCCCGAAATAGCCCTGCAATGTGGCAAGCCCGCCCAGCACATAGGGCGGGTAGGCCATCTTCCTGATCGCGGTTGCGGTGAAATAGAACGGATCGGACCCCATGTAATACTGTCCGAAGCCATGCCGGCGGCGTCCGGTATAAATGTTCTGGTGGCTTGATCCCATCGGGCGCAGATGCTCGAAGCGCAATTCGGGGATGTCCCAGCTTACCGGGGTCCAGCCCAGCTGGCGGGCCTTGTGACAGTCGATACCGTCCCACATCACCTCGTTCACGAAGCCACCGATCTGGCGAAAACACGGCACCGAATAGAATTTCGTCATGCCAAGGCTCATCTCGTCACCGATATTTTCGCTGACCATCGCCCCGTGCCTGTTTCGGAAATAAGCCTTTCCCGAACAGGTGCCGATGCGTGGATCAGCCTCCATGTGGGACATCAGTGTTTCGAAATATCCTTCCGGCAGATCAAGATCGAGGTCGAGCTTGCACAGATAGGTGAAATCATCGAGCGTCACGGTGTCGAGCCCGGCATAGAACGCGTCGATCACGCCGGGACCCACGGCGCGATGGCCCCGGTCTTCGCGTCGGATCACGGTGATCCAGTCATGCCGGGCGGCATATTCGGCCAGGATCTCCGGGCTGTCGTCGGTCGAGCCGTCATCGACGATGATCCAGCGTGCCGGCCGCTCGGTCTGGGCGATGACACTGTCCAGCGTGCGGCGCATGTACTGCGCCTCGTTGCGACCGGGCGAGACGATCAGATAGGCGCGGGCAACTGGATCTGAATGGGTCATGGGCATGGTCTTGCCCGAAACCGCATGCCGTGACAAGCAATCGCACCCCCGCTGAAAAACATCGCAGCCCCCCGGCCCTCAAAGCCCTCTTTTGGAGCATGGTGCGCAAAAATGGCCACTGGTGTTGCACTCTTCCAACATGCGAAATCAAAGCGACAGCGTGCGCCGCGCGGGCGCAGCCTTGCATCGGGGCTGCGCAAGCGCAGGGCCTTCGGCCGTCAGGTCATGCGGCTTCGGAGATGTTGGCGATCCGTTGGAAGGCTTCGTTCTCTTTCATGAGGGTGTCCCAGGGTCCGATCCCGACGAGCCGGCCCTGATCCAGCACGATGATCCGGTCGCAGCGCCGCACGGTGCTGAGCCGGTGGGCGATCATCAGCACGGTCTTGTCGCCGGGCAGGGCGTCGATGGCCGCCATGACATCGCGCTCGGTCAGGTTGTCGAGCGCCGAGGTCGCCTCGTCGAAGACGATCAGATCGGCGTCATGGTAAAGCGCCCGGGCGATGCCGACGCGCTGGCGTTGCCCGCCCGACAGGCGCACGCCGCGCTCGCCGATGCTGGTGGCATAGCCCGCGGGCAACTCGTCGCGGATGAACCCGTCGAGCCGCGCGATCTCGGCGGAGCGGCGCACGCGCTCTTCGTCGATCTCGCGGGCGGGCACGCCGAGGGCGATGTTCTCGGAAATGCTGGCATCGGTGAGAAAGATGTCCTGCGGCACGTAGCCCACGCTTTGCTGCCAGGCGCGGATATTGTCGTCGGTCAAGGGCGCGCCGTCCACGACGATCCGCCCCTCGCCGGGCGATAGCAGCCCCAGGATCAGGTCCGCCAGGGTCGTCTTGCCGGCCCCGGTGCTGCCCACGACGCCGATCTTCTCGCGGGCGCGGATCTCCAGCGATATGTCCTTCAGCCCGGCATGCTCGGCATTGGGATAGCCGTAGGAGACAGCCTCGAGCGCGAGGCCCCGCTTCAGCCCCATCTCGGGCGGCGGGGTCCGGGGCAGGGTTCCGGATCCGGCCTTGTCGATCAGATCGTCGTAGACGGCCTCGACCGCGGCGCCGCCGGCCTGGATCTGCGACAGCGTGCTGTAAAGCTTCGACAGTTCCGGCAACATCCGCTGCCCGGCGAAGGCGAACACCCCCAGGGTCGGCAGGATGCCCCCGAGGGCGGCGCCGGACGCGAACCCTTGCGGATCCAGCAGCACCAGACAGAGCAGGATCACCCCGCTCAGGGCCACGGCCTGCAGCGCGATCTGTGGCAGCTGGGAAATGAGCTGCACCCAGACCAGGGTATGCGCCATCTTCAGAGACGGCACCGAATATCGCGTCGCGTAGGATCCCTCGCGCCCCAGCAGCTTGATGTCCTTGATCCCGTTCAGGGCCTCGTTGGCGACCCGGAACCGGGTCTTGTTGGCCTCCGCGCGGGTATATCCGAACTGCTTGAGAACGCGGCGGGTGAAGAAATAGATCACCCCGTAGATG
>Ga0306864_1000995_pt1 | contig 12124 bp, 10 predicted proteins | sample AntRauTorckE5430_FD_190448 | JGI IMG/M metagenome (GOLD analysis project Ga0306864, IMG submission 190448) | Saline lake microbial communities from Rauer Islands, Antarctica - Metagenome Torckler E5 #430 (v2) (version 2) | ecosystem: Environmental > Aquatic > Non-marine Saline and Alkaline >...
GATATCAATGTAACAGCGAAAAAAACAATCAACTGAGGAGGAGGTCAAGTTATTTTCAAACAAAGGGAATCATCATCATCGTGCCTCGTGCCTACTATTATTTATCTAATTCTATACAACAGTTTAAAGTTTGATAAATTCCAATCTTTTCCAATTTCCAATCCCTTCCCAGAAATTATATTAGCCCACGTCCCCCCACGTCCCCCCACGTCCCACGTCTCACGTAATGAAACCAAAAGAAATATGAACTTTGTAGAATTCATGGTCCATACTTGAAATAAAGTTGGTATACGAAATCAACAACGACGGATCGTGTGAACGATCTTGACAGGAGAGGAAGTCAGACATCTTTTCGACCTCGTCGTTGCTTATCAGGTGTGACTCTCACTACCTCATTCATATCGCTCGACCCCATCGCAATAGGAGGAGGAAAGCGACGACGAAGTGCAACCAGGTGCTCGGATTCTTCAATCACCTTGTCTCTGTGATGAATATCCGACTCTTTTCTGCTAAGCCCAAAACTTGCATTATCCTTTGAAGGAATGTAGTGGAGTGATTGAGATGTGATTCGTCTTTAAATCATGAAATCAGAAGGGTTGTCGACCGCCGAGCAAACAACTGAAGTATAAAAGCTTGAACGGAGGAAGACTAAATTTGAGACTCACACGCACACAACCTTGTTCATAATCGGCGAATCGGATCACTTACTCACCCATGCAAAGTATTCGTCAACCCAGTTATTTCCGAGTCTCCAATGATACACATTTGATTCAACAAAGGGATCATATTATTGCAAACTGAATGCTACCAAGGCCATACCTTCTTTGGCGTTCTTTTCGTGTCCATTCACAACAACAAGTTTCATTGCCTCAGCTTTTTTCACTGTCAGCATATCTACTCCATCTTATTTGATAGTGAGACCTTTCCAAAGTCCTTGAATAGATATGCACTCATACTGATTATATATTTCACAAAATGCCTTGCGATACTTGTTGTCTGTATACATGAGCTCGAAGTGATCTTTAACCTCTTTCCTTCTTGGGTTGAACTCTGCAGGTACATGATCTGAAAGTTAAGTGGAATGGCCACTTCCATTCTCAGAGTCAAATTTTCCAACACGACGGCTACAAGATTTCCAACATAACTCACAACAACCTCCTCGTTCATATCGTCAAAGTCAAATGGAACCTTTCACGGCACACGAGATGACTACAAATGGAAGAGCTGCAGAGATACATCATCTTGACTCGTCAAGAAATATCCCGAGTCTCGCTTAACAAATCATTGATGGTGTCAAGAATGCGGGGATCCCTCGAAATAGCAACGTCCGAGACATGTCTAACATAATATGCGGGATTGGTGAAAGAACAAGATTTGTTCGAGCCTTTGAGTATAGTACACGTACTCGACACAAGTTGATGAGTGTGTGATATCACTCGTAGAAACCCCGCTTCGTCCATCTATAATAAGTCTCAATACTTCTCGCTCCGATACCATATTTGTAGAGGGGGGATGGTATGCTGTGTAGCATCTGGAAGTTTTTCTTACAAGTCATATAAATTATAGAATTATTAAGTGTTTGGTTGAGGAATAATCAAGGGCAATAGAAATAGCATTGCTAGACCAATTCTTTACCTGCAGTTGCTGCACTACCCTCACAGATGCTGGACGCAGAGCTGGTATGGATTCCTGTCTTTTTTACGAGTCTACCCACTTCGTCAACCAACAATTGAAACCATGTCCATTGGTGTGGATATTCTGATAGAGGATAACGATTTTGTCAATTCAATATCCTATCGAATCGATAAATTCACACACGATACATGACCACTTTTGAAGCGGGCTGGGTAGCAACTAGATCTCTTTGTCCACAACGAAATGACAAAGCCACTTTGAGATAACGAGTAGAACTATTTTACCATCCAAATATGCCTTTCTCCTGAGAATCGGCAAGTTCCTTTGCCATCTTCGCAAATTCTTCACTTGTATTGTTTAATGCACTAGTCTTTTCTACCAAATTATTAAGCTTTTGGCCACGCTCAACAAATGCATTGCGCGTTTGGCTCAAAGAATTCATAACTCCATTCACATCATCATTTACAGCCTGAGCACTATCTTGCTCTACCACCTCCTCAACGAACAAATTCTTGACGGCCCTACCAACACTACCAAAAAGCTCTTCTCTTGCAGCATCTTCAGAAATGGCTCTTGCTTTAAGCGTGTTGTCTGATCTTTTTGACTGAGCTTCTTCGATACGCGTTTTCCTCTCTTTTCTCTTTTCAGCGACTTCTTTGCGATCTTTTCCTTCTTTACAGAGCAAGTTATATTTTGCTAAATTGAACTGCCCGTCGCTAACTCGACATAGATCGTTATCTATGAATACAGCTTTGCCTGAACACTCTTCACAGAGATATCGCCTACTCGCGCGGCACACGTGTTTCCTGTTAATAATTTTTCCAAACTTTTTCCAGCAAACAGCGCAACTTGTTTGATGACTACCACCTGGGAGCATACTATCAACAAGCTGTATAGAGAGACCTTTGCCCGGAAGAAATATCTGACCGCTTCCCTTTGTGGTCTTGTCTGCAAACCATTTCGCTCGAATGGCAGCTAGACGATCAATTCCACCAAGCACTTTCACAAGATCTTTGTTACTTTCCATATTCATGTTTGAAAGCTCGATTGGTTGTAGGATAACGCTCGACTCACATGGATGATCAGAATTCCCCTTCCTTGGAGGTCCTCTGTTTGGTCGCGCTATCGTAGGTGCGTCCACCCAAACTCGGGCACCTCTTGCTACAAGGATGTCAGAAGATGAGCGAATAATCTCAGATGCAATTATTAGGTCAACGTTAGTCAAGTTATCTTCAAGAGAGTCTGCAACATGTAGAAGATCCAGTGCTGCGGCAGCTAGAATCTGGAGAGGAGTGAACCCAACCATTTCGTTTAATTCGGTAGGATTTGTAGAATGCTCTTCTAGGCGTTCATTGAGTTCAAACCCAACATCAGAAAGGAGCTTTAAAGTATCAGAGATTGACTTTTCATCGGCTTTCGTAAAAACATTCTTATCATTTTTGTTGCTAATTTTCATCACTTTGAATCTTAAAGATACAATTGCGGCGTGAAAAGGATATTGAAATACTGCGCCAAGCGACCGACCGAACCCATCTGCCTGTTCGTCAGGTATTGGATATTGGCAATCATAAAATTGAAAACCACTTTTGAGGCCAACATCATCCCAAGAACTCGACAATTTGAATATGGGACTTAAGCCTGAAGAACATTGATCATATGGTAGTATCACGATTTGCCCTCCCCATGCTTCGAGAGCTTTGAGGCACATTATAGGATTCCGCATTTCTGCCGAAGAATCACCTCTCGTCAAGGCAACGTACATTGGTGTCTCTGACATTTCATTCAATGCGTTTGGATCAGCACGTCGTGGTTTGGAACAAGATAGTATCATTGATAGACTTTTTGTATCAAGCTGTTCACAGCATATATGGCATGGACTATTTTTGCCTTTGCTTGTAGGTAATGAGCAATCAGCACCTGCATTCAAAAGTATTGAAACAGCTTTATGCGATCGTCGATAACATGCATAATGTAAAGGTGTTAAACCAGCTTCATCTCTCTCATCAATGTTTCTGTAAGGTGAATCTGGATTTCCTTTTCCGATAAGAGCTTGTTCAAGGAGAGTATAATTGCCAGATACCACGTGTGAATGTAAAGTTCCAAGTATTAGTTGATGTCTCCATGTCAATTCACCACTAATCTTGTTTCCTAAGCTGCCATGCAAAGAGAGGAGAACATTACTGATCTCATCTTCCCAACGAGAAGTAATAGCATACGTAGATCTGGATTTCTCTGATAAGGCAACTTCTGGAAAGGTATCACTATTATCAACTTCCATGACAGAAATGAGAATATTTTCAGCAGGATGAATAAATTCAAAACAAGACATTCTCCTACAGTCTAAAATTTTGCGTTGGGACCCATCACCGTCAGATTCGCTAGGGTCAATGACGATCGAAGTAGGCGCAGTTAGCATGGACAACCGAAGCTTACATACATTCAATTCCAATACAGTCTCTGCGATGAGATATTCTCTCGACAGTATTTGTGAGTCTTGTAGGATCGGATCTAGATTGTCAATTTCTCTCAGCGCTTCCCTCACTTCAGCACTATTCTTTGGCTCTCTGGCGATCACTAATAACGGAGGTTCGACAAATAATGCCATCGTTCTTCTCACAAATTGCGAAGAAGACCAGAAGAAGCGTCCGTTCTCAAACCGACTGGCCTCTCCGCAAAATACAAGTCTTCGCGACGCTTCATTTGCTTTCCAAGATGTGTTCGTATATCCAGCATTCACACTAGTCCTAGAGGGACTGCTTGGAGCGGGGAATAAGATGCTGAGACTTGTACTTTGTTTTTCTTGCGCATGCATAGTCCTAGGCTCATCTCGGACTTCAGTCAATTCCTCAGTGATAAGTGAGCTCTCAGCAGCGTTATTATTTACAAGATCAAGCTTGCTGTCTCCGTCACTAGCAGGTTTACATGTGGTGTCTCCTTCGTCTTGACCATTATTCGTTTCGTCAAGGTTGGTACAATCCTGAATAATATCGCTGTTTCCGTCAACTTTGGAATCAATTCTTTCATTCGATTCTTTCGTCCCATCAGACAGAAGTTCTGAACAGCTTGTTGACTTTTCTAGCTTGTTGTCGTTTGCATCATCAACTTCGGGTGTATCTATGTCTGTTTCTATTGTGACGATGGATGATTTCTTCTTTTCTTCGTCTGTGCCATCTTGAGGTTCCAGAGAGGTAGAAGATTTCTCTGGGGTCGCACTCAGAATCTCCTCATCAGTTATTCCGATGACAACCTCTTTTCCCTTGGCATGTGATAACTCTGTACTCCGGTGTTCCTCCATCTTTTTGTGAAGGACTGGCTCCTGGCTCTTCGGCTCTCCGAAAGATTTTTTCGTTGCTGGAGGAATTTGCGGAATTCCACCCGACAGGAAGTAATGAATACCGAATGCAACAAGCCACACGCAATAATCAATCTCAATGTGCAATGTAGCAAGAATTGTGGATTGTGGGCAACAACAGTCATCTTTTTTGAAAGCATAACGGTACCAGCCGGTATTTGGTATTTACCTACAGTACGATACATACCCAGGGAAGATGTCTCGTCTCTCATCATGAGATGTCCAAATACCCTACTATACAAGGATACATTTATTTCTTGTATTATGATTTATCTAATCAATGTTGTAACCAGCAACCCTTTCAGCCAATCTTCATAAGTTGGAACATGAAAACTCATTAACACGACGGAGGTGACATCATTTCGTGTCTTTGGTGCTGCCTTCTCCTTGATTGGGGAGTTCTATTTTCGCTCTGTGTTGAGCGCTGTGCTTCATTAAATTCTTTTTGGACAGCAGGTAACTTCTTGCTCAGCTCCATTGCCACTTTAATCATCATTGGACGAGGTGCAATCTTCAAAAGTGCAACAGTATCACTCCACATCACATGAGTGAGCGGTCTACGGAGATCAACTCCTGCTGCCTCCCTCAAAATATCTCCAGAGTACATATCTCCCTGACGGCTAACGTCGCCTCTTTGAGCAATAGATAAAACTCGAATGATTCCATCAGGGCCTCGATTCAATTTTACTCCCATGGCCTTTGATGAAAATGTCACAATTCTTTCTGGGCCGACTTTCAGTGCTTCAGACAATTCGGGTCCATGCAATTGTTTCGCCCATTTCTTAGGCATGCGTGGTACATTTTGTGTAGAAGAAAGCTGTTGTTTTCTTGACACAAACCTTGGTGGTTTCAATTTTGGCACAGGTTTCGATGCTGACTGCCGACTTACAGAAAACGATGGGGAGCGGCTGTCATCAAAATCAAGGCTCGCAATCTCTGAAAGTTCATTAGATTTCTTCAAATACATTTGATCCAAGGGACTTATTTCCCCAAGACATTCAAGTGCGTTCTCAAATGATTGCTCAGCCTCGCAGTAGTCTTTCAGGTAAAAGTACGTTCTTGCAAGGACTAAATGTGCCTCGCCCATTTCTGGATCTCTCCCAAGAGCCATCATGGCATCGTTGAGTGCACCTTCGTGCCTTTCCAAGCCATTCAACGAATTAGCTCTCCCGACATAAAGTTGCGGCGTCAAATTATCATCATCGGGAACAAGAAATAGAGCAGCAGAAAACTCTTCCACTGCTTCACGGTACTTTTTATTCAACAACTTGATGGCAGCACCTTCCTGCAATCTAAGCGCTTCGTCAAAATCAGGATCTTCGTCATCATCGTCTATCTCATCGGTTTCGTCCAAACGATCTAGACGAGAGCGATCGTTGTTAAGAGCAGCATGCACACTATTCATTGCATTTCCACTACTGCGTGTACTCGTAATATATTCATCTTCATTTGAACGATCATCATCTTCTTCATTCTCTGGACCATTGGGGCCAATAATGCTAGTAGATAAGTCTTTTGCACTGTCTACGAAACTCAGAGCCATATTCGCCAAGTCTACTGTATCAGTCACGCTCAATCCATCATCATACACACTCTCGTATGCATGATCATTACCTTTTGAAGCGGATGTGGAATCATGACCATCATCCCACCTCACTCGCCCATAATCCTGCGCTCGCTCTTTCTGATTCTGCTGATCAATCTCTTCATCGTCCTTCATTCTCCTCTTCTCATCCTCTCTCACAAACTTCTTCTTTGCTTTATTCAAATACGTCCAAGTAACCTGGTTTTCCGGTTCAAACTGGAACGCATTCTCATATGCTGCAACAGCTCCCGCGTAATCTTTAATAAAGTAGAGCGATTGCCCTAATCTCGCATGAGCTTTCCCAAACGTAGGTGCAAGAGTGATTGCCCTTCTTGCATCTACGGATGCTGCAGAGTATCGTTTGAGACTGAGCAGTGCAGCAGCACGGTTGGATAGGTAGATGTGGGAGGATGGGCCTAGTGGTGATATTTGGATGGCGGTGCAATATGCTTCGTAGGCGTCTTCGTATTCTTTGCTTGCCATATGACGGTTACCTACTGATTTCCAACCGTCGGCTGCTTTTCGCTCCTCAGCGGTGGTATTGGACATGTTAGTTATTTGTGAATTTGTGTTTGCGGGATAATGGTCGATGTTTGATGATAGATATAGAGTATAATGTTTATGAGAGTTTGTATCAGATGCACAACAGTAGACAACAGTACCTATGGTAGTACGTAGACCGTTTGTAGAGCATTCGTAGTTAGTAGTCGTAGTCTTTTGAGCAGTCACGATGAACAGTTCACGTTGACGTTAAACGATGGTATTGCTTGTTGTTTCTGTATTATGTGTCTTATTTCGCGGGAATTGGAATGTTGTACACCAACGGCCAGCCGCAAAATACAATAACCTATAATGAAATACTTTACTAATAATTTTCCAATATTGTATTAAAAAGAAGGGGGCGCTATTTGAATTCCCTAACGCATGGCCCCACTCACTCCTCCACTTGGCTCTTTTATTTTATGTCGGGCTCTTTCGAGACAAAAACACCCAATCGCCCACCACCCACCACGCAACCACGGCAGTTGTTATTGTTATCATACATAAACTAAGTAAAGCTAGCCCAAGATGAGATTCCTTCATCTGATCCGCCCAGTAATGTGCGTCCTCCCTGAGGTCTCAACTCCTGATCGCAAGGTGAGTTATGTAGTGGATGCTTTGTCTCATTGCAGTCAAGTTGAATTGAAGTGCCTCTGTGCCGCTCATTTCATCTCGCGCACTTTGCGCATCAGTTAAAAGGACAAAAGTATTTTCGGAGCATTGTGGGGAGACAAATTGCCATCCTGTATGGTATAGGATCTCCCATCTCCAATGTCCCATCCCATCACCAATGGCATTTAGTACATTGTGCAATCCTGCAATAAATGATATGTCGTAATCTTTATTTCAAGGATTCCAGTGCTTTTTATGGAATGAACTACAATTACAATAGCCAATCCAATTCTGATCTAACAACCTAGTCTCACACGATCATCTTCCCTTCATGCACGTTTCAGATTCCATTCCGCGAGAAGCTTTTGTGGACCACCATTACCCTTTTCATCTTTTTGGTGTGCTGTCAAATCCCAATCTATGGAGTCCAGACTGCAAAGTCTTCTGATCCTTTCTACTGGATGCGTGTCATTCTCGCCTCCAACCGTGGAACCTTGATGGAACTTGGTATCTCTCCCATCGTCACTTCTGGACTCGTTATGCAGCTTCTTGCTGGTTCTAGAATCATCGAAGTTAACTACAATGTCAAAGAAGATAGAGCACTATTCAATGGAGCCCAGAAGCTTTTCGGTATCCTCATCACCATCGGTGAGGCCATCGCTTATGTTGTTTCCGGAATGTATGGAGACCTTGGAACTCTTGGAGCTGGTAACGCCATCCTTATTATTGTGCAGCTTTTCATTGCAGGACTCATCGTCTTGACTCTTGATGAATTGCTTCAAAAGGGATATGGTCTCGGATCTGGTATCTCTCTCTTTATCGCCACCAACATTTGTGAGACTATCATCTGGAAGGCCTTTTCCCCCACCACCCTCAATACTGGACGAGGAACTGAGTTCGAAGGAGCCGTCATTGCACTATTCCACTTGATGATTACTCGTAGTGATAAGCTTCGTGCATTCAAGGAAGCACTATACCGTCAGAACCTTCCCAACGTGACAAACCTTCTCGCTACCGTGCTCATCTTTATCGTTGTCATTTACTTCCAAGGATGGCGTGTTGATCTTCCTGTCAAGTACCAGAAGTACCGCGGACAGGCAGGAACATACCCCATTAAGCTCTTCTACACCTCCAACATGCCCATCATCCTTCAGACTGCGTTGGTGTCAAACCTTTACTTCGTATCTCAGCTTCTTTACAACCGTGCCCCAACCAATATTTTGGTTCGTCTTCTCGGAAAGTGGCAAGATACCGAAGGTGGAGGACCCACCATTCCCGTTGGAGGAATTGCGTACTACATCTCCCCTCCTACTTCTTTCGCGGAAATCATCTACGATCCTTTCCATGCTGTCTTTTACCTCATCTTCATCCTTACTGCATGTGCACTCTTCTCCAAGACTTGGATTGAGGTATCCGGAGCTTCCGCTCGTGATGTCGCAAAGCAGCTTCGTGATAACCAGATGATTATGAAGGGACACCGTGATTCTGCATTGATTCACGTATTGAACCGTTACATTCCTACTGCTGCTGCATTCGGTGGTATGTGCATTGGTGCTCTCAGTGTAATTGCTGATTTCATGGGTGCCATTGGAACCGGAACTGGTATCTTGCTTTCCGTCACAATCATCTTCCAGTTCTATGAGGCTTTTGTCAAGGAGCAGCATGGGAATGAGGGAATGGGAGCCTTTGGATTTTAAGAGTATCAAATGTTAATTGTCCTTTGGAAGAATAGTGTTGGAATTGGATGGATTAACTGGATTGCTCGAGAATTAGAACTGTCAATATCTTTATTGAAGAATGGAATTTTAAACATGGTCGCGTGGAGGGAATGGTAGATTCAATTTTTAAAGAGAATCAAATCATTTCTGGGATAAGTAGCGTTGGAGGTGCATCCGTGGTCAGTCTGTAGGGCTGGGAATGGTTCGTCGTTTGTTTCGTATGAGATTTTATCGCATGCATGCAAGCCAAGACATTGCTCCTTCCTGGAGTATCGAAAGGATACAGGAGGAGGGAAATCATGTGGCACAACGCCGCCACCGTAAGTTGAGAATCTGTTGTTTAAGAAGATAGTGAAAGGGAAAAGAACCGAGTTGTTGCAGTAGTATTTCCAAATGCTAATCACTATAATGAACAAGGATATATTATTTACGTTTTATTAGTCACGAACTGAAAGTACAACAATACAAATGTGAACACTATATCAAACTTGAGACGTTTGTTGTAATACGCTTCCTCGCCACAACAACAATTTTATTGACATGATGGTTGAAATTTGAAATTCTTTGTCAAGAAAACAATAAATCTTCAGAAATCTTCCGCAATTTTTGAAATCCAGCCAAATCACAACGAGACTTAAGGAAGAGAAGCCTACAACAGTGACAGCAAACAAGTCTACTCATATTTACAAACATTGACCTTCAGCAGAATGAGTGATCAAGACAAGAGGAAAAACCTCCCACTGCCGTCAATGCTCTCCAATTTAAGAAACGTAGGTCGGTCGTCAATTTATCAGCAGGAGCCGACTAGAGCGTCTCCGCGCTATGAAATTCAACCGCTCATGATTGAGTCATCGCCCCCGGCGGCTACCAACAATATCACATCTGCACGCAGGATTGGAAACCACGTTTATCGGTTCTTTGACAATGTCCAGCATATGCCGGTGTTTGAAAGAAACAAGAATAAGTTTCGCAGGCGAGAGCGAGGGCGGAGGAAAGGTTTCAAGGTTGATTTGCCTCCCAAATTCATTATTTATACAATACTTATCTTTATAGTTCTTCCGCTGATACTTGGCAGCTTCTTCCTCGTCATGCAACTTTCCGGATCTTTAAAGGAAGATGAATCCCATCCGTTACACAAGAAACAGCTTCGGTTCAGGTCTAATACCAACAGTACACAAGTTGACGGCCAAAATGCAAATTTCACGGAAACAACAACACATCTAGAATCACCAGTCAATGCTACACACAAAGTAGAAGATTCAATATCTAGTGAATATGATTATGTGGTAGTTCCCATCACGAATGTGACTGCAACAGTAACTGAACTTCCAAGCAAAGATATCGAAGGCGACATCAGCGCCAATGCAGATGATGCAGGTGTAAACGCAACAATAGTCGTCACAACTGGTTCACCAAGAGAGGATCAAAGATAGTTGATGCATCTCAACTAGATTAAATCAGTTGATTTTTACCCTACGTGTTACACAATGTGCGATTTATGAATTGTTTATACATCTTCTTTTACGTGCTTTTTTCTCGCATAGTCTTTAATCGATCAATGCCCAGAGAAATCAATGATGCGATTGTCATGTGGCAAAAATCCTTGTTTGAGGCAGTCTTATCGGCATTGACCCATTCCTCAAATTCGCTGAGAGAAATCCATTTATGATCAGCAACTTCGTCATCTAGGTCTAAGAGAAAATCCAGATCTCGTTCTTTCTCACTGACATCACTTTTTTCTAAATTCATTTCTACGAGCCAGAGGTATGTAATCTGTCTATCTATCCTTCCCCCATTATTAGGACCGTAGTCTCTTGCATAATATACAGGATACTCAGTCATATTTCTTATAGATCCATACCTATCAATGTGATCAAGAGCACGTTGTCCAACTTCTTCATTTACTCCCCTTCTCACAGTGTTCAGTGGCGTTTCATCACGAAATGCATGCTCCCCAATTAAACTCCATGTTCCAGGGCACGTCACCAATTGCATTCCGCGCTTGATGAGCAATATCTGTGGATTCTCTGCTTCAAGAGACGAATTCACTATATGTATCCAGGTTCCGATATGGATCAGTCCATTTCTATGAGTCGTATCTATGCTTTCAAAACCAGCATGTTTCAGTTCCACATCCGGGTTGATAGGATTAAGATGGGGTGGGTAGGACGACTGCGGCTGTCGGACAAGTTGGAAGACTTCCATGTCATTCTCGTACTTGTTGTAAACCGCATCTTTGCCCAACAATGCTGTCCGAAAGATAGAAAATAATATAACTGCCGCGAAGCCGCATATAAATAGAGATCTCTTTGAAAACCTTTCGTTCTTGCCTCTTCTCCCGGTTAAGTTCACATTAGATATACGCATACTGCAGAATATGAGGTCTTTCGCATACAGAGCTCTGTTCCTAGAAAAAGTGGAGTTATCTACATAGTTGTGCAATACTCCATACCTCATACCACCATCACAGGAAAAGATAGCTTTCGAATATCTACTACGCGTCTTTTGCCAATTTTGTCAACCTCGTATGATGTGTGCTACCTACTACTAAGTAGGTAGATAGATAGGTAGGTATGTGAATGTGTTGGTATGGTACGTACTGCTCTCTCTAGAGAGAGAGTAGATACCAACCAGCGATACCTACGATAGTAGTACGTGGTACATTAAAACTCATTCCCGCCA
>Ga0306864_1000996_pt1 | contig 12120 bp, 13 predicted proteins | sample AntRauTorckE5430_FD_190448 | JGI IMG/M metagenome (GOLD analysis project Ga0306864, IMG submission 190448) | Saline lake microbial communities from Rauer Islands, Antarctica - Metagenome Torckler E5 #430 (v2) (version 2) | ecosystem: Environmental > Aquatic > Non-marine Saline and Alkaline >...
CGAATTTTGCAATCCAGTTTACCATTCCTGGACAATCATTGCATTTTTTACAAGTCAAGGGAAGGCAGATCTCCGAACGAAACTTATTGAAGATAAAGAACAGGAGGCTAAAAAATTCTACGATGAAAGAATTCGTAAGGCAGAGGAAGAACGAATTGCTGAAAATCTTCCCAAGCTCCACAGGATGAAGCATATAATGGAAGAGCAGCTCTCTGATGGCGTAGTTGTGCACATGCAAAATGAGTGGAAACTAATTGAAAACAGTGGAGCGCTGGAATCAATTGTTCCAAAGGAGCCAGAGCAGCAAGCTATAAGATTGGTTATTATCGCAAATTACTCTGAGCTCAGCCTTTTTTTCAAGCATTACAGTGCCATAAACAGTCAGGGTGGCACACACACCCTTGAATTTATTGGTAAGCCTGTCTCTCGATCATCGGACATCTTCATATGAATACGATTTGTGCTCTTACAATTTCTAGAATTTACAAAGCTTGTGAGCGACACCAAAATGTTATCCAAGGAAGAGAATTCCAGCACGATCCTAAAGTTTTTTGGAGGAGACATTGCCACTCAGATGAATCAGCGGGAATTCTTCATTTCCATCATTAATATTGCATTGCATAAATATACGCAGTTTAGAACGCACAAGGGTCGTCTAGCGGTATCCACAGCTGCGAGCGTGGCACCATCTGTAGCTTTACACAAGTTACTCGAGGATCACTTTAAACCTCACATTCATCTGCTACCTTCTTCTATTGCAATCAAGAAGACTCTAGGATCAGAGCAATGCCTTTTGGTATTACACGATTATTTATCAAGTCTCGTGAGAAGTTTCTGCCGTTATGCTGAGCTATCTTTCGATGCAAAGGCTGCCTTTGATGATTCCGTCAACTCTGGTGCAATGAATGTCAAGCAGTTTTCATCCTTTTGTTCCATCTTTATTGGTGGCATCGAAAAAAATGAAAATAAGATCACAATGAAGCACACTCGCCAGGTATTTTCAGCTTCTCAGCACGACGAGGCGTCAAATGAGACAGAGATTCAGCTTAAAAATGAAAATATCGATAGTCACCAAGAATTGATGGTATTTCCAGAATTTATTGAAGCTGTAGTTCGGCTCGGCGTGCTTAAGTATTCCAACGTTGACGATCGTTCTGAACAAGCAATACTTGAAACAGTGAGAAAGGCACTTGATAGAATCTCTACTTGCTGACAACTGACGGAATTATGCAAGCACGGTTCGAATTAGTAAGGTTGAATTTCATATTAAAATATTATGGCATTATTTGCCCGCCAAAGCTCTTTGCTTTTCTAGTAGCTTTGCAACTGCTTCATTGTAACTGGGCCTTTTCTCTGATGCGTACACAACCGTATCTTCAATAAATTGTGCTCCGTTTTTCCCCGTCATCACCGACTGCAGCACAACTTGCCACGGCTCGGGGTACACTCTGCATGGGAATTTCAGGGAAATGATACGAGAGTGTAAGAAAGGAACTCTTGGCAATGATTCTTACATGGAATTGCAAATGACCAGCATCAACTTCCTACGATACATATATGATATGTGTCGTCATCCATGTGCCATAACATCAATCCAAGGTCTAGACGCCACTCATTTGAGGACTTACCTATATAACCACCCGTACACTCCTTTATCACTTATGGGTTTCAGATAAAATACACTCTCGAAGTTCTTGTAGAATCTGTCCACAGTAGAAGCCAACTTGGGGAAGAATACTGCTGGATAATATCCATCCCTAACTTTATCTAATGCCCCATTCACGATCACCATTACAGTTTGAGGAGATGCCCCATGAATCTTTTCGCAATTGATCCAGTCTTCAACAGGGCCACCATTCCCTGGCTGAATAATAAAATTCAGTGCAGACGGGGCATTATCCCCTTGCACCAACTTGTCCAAAGCCTTCGTATCACCCAATAGTCCAGCATCTCCACCCTTATCCCCTGCACCCATGATTTTATTCACTCCATTTGCAATGGCTGCACCCCAGGGAGCAGAATAAGATCCATCTCCTATGAGAAACTCTGTCGCTGCTTCGATGGTTGTAAAGGTCGCAGCTTGATATCTGGCACCTAGCCACTCATTTCTTGCCAACTCACATTCCTTCAAGTCAGGAAAAATAAGCCACGTCTTGCCATCCCTGAACTCCGTTTCATCCACAAATAAAGGAGCAAATTGTATAGTCCAGTCTTTGTTCGAGTCTAATTCTTGGACATTATCAAAATCGTCGAATTGCGATTTGGACCCATCTCCCCCGAGCAGAGGTGGAAATTCCAATTCCAGCAAAGGAGCGTTTGAGGAGGAAGAAGAATTATTTATAGCGGATTGGACCGCTTTCTTCGCAAGGAGTCGAAATTCCTGTTGAATGTCCAAGTTTTTTGAGAGCGTTTTTTCGAACGGTGAAATGCCTTTGGGCAGAGGAGTGAGATCTTCAGCGTTGGGTGTGATGGTAGCTCCGAGACATGATGAAGAAGGGATTGTCGTTACCTCCTTCTGAATTGAGAGAGAAATTGGAGCGAATCCTTCCGCGTGTCGCCAGAGGGAAGCTAAAACGAAATAAGGCACTGCTATTTTCATTTTTTGATAGCTTAGTTAGTTTTGGTGGAGATGCTGTGTTATGATGTGATGATGATGTACAAATGGGTCAGGTATTGGGTGAGTATCGACCTGTATTGACGATGACTTTCGAATGTTTATTGTTTTGTGTTTGGTGTACATATGCTACATAATGCCATTGACATCTATTCATCATAGTTCATCATGCATGACGATTGATGATATATCATAAACCATAAACAGATGTATGATCGCTTGGTATGATAAGAAATAAGAATGTGATATCTCTCAATACAAAAGAGATAAGAAAAAATGATGCTTCTCCTCACAAGATCCAAGATCGTCAGCCAAAATAGTCCTCCTTTGGCGCGCTCTTGTCCCTATAAACTTGGGCCCCCAAAATCCGGCAGCTTTTCGCCCACAACTAGACACGTCACACTCTCACTCACATCTTTCCAACAACATGATGAACATGAAATAATAGGTATGACTTGAACTGTCACCACTTCTTGTCACACACACACCATCCGATCCTTTCTCTATTTTTGCCACCATGAAGGTTTCTACCCTCACCTTCCTAACGCTCGCATCTGCAACATCTGCATTCACCAGCATACAGGTTAATGGTCGCAGCACAACTCAACTCAATGCCAAAGGCGAGGATCAAGTGAGCCGCAGAAATATGATCTTTGCCACCGGGTCATCCACTCTAGCATTTCTTCTGACGAACTCCAAAGCAGCCAACGCCGACGAATTATCTCTATTCGACCAGTTTGGCTCTGATCCCAAAAAAATCACCCAAAAATCTACTGTTGAAAATTTCGCTCCTGCCAATGGTCAAGCCAAGAGTGCATCGATAATTGAGCCTAATCTTCGCTCAAACTATTACTATCCCACTAATAAAAAGAGATACCTGCCAAGGATCAAGAAATGCAATGACGCTATTCCCGAAACGGCAGAAGCTATTGGTATTGGAGACTGGGCAAGCGTAGAGGAATTCGTGAGCAAAATTGCAGATGACACCATCTTGCCACTCAAGTTGTACACTTCCTCACTGAATGGAGGAGGGACCAATGTAAAGGTCTCGTTCACGAAGGATATGTTCAAAGCTGCTGAAGACTTTGAAAAAGCTCAAAAGGCATTGGTTAAGAGTGTTAAGAAGAAGGATCAGACTGCATCATCGAGAGCACTTGAAGATCTTTCTACTGCGATGCAAACATACCGCGAGGCAGGTAAATTGACAGGTCCAGATGCTGGTGGAGATATACCTTCAGTAGATGAGATTAGAAGAAGTGCTTGTCGTGTGCAGGGTAGAAGTTTCGAGCAAAAGATAAAGGATCGTGATGCCAGATTGGCCGGGAAGTAAAGCTGCATTTAGGTACGGTGAGGGTTACTAGATTTAACAAAATTAGAGAAATCATGTGAAGTATATATGGGGATCCTCTTCCTTTTCAAATCGTAACACCTCCTGATTACAGTAGAAAGAAGGGTATGCCTCACTATGAACCTGGGTCGCGATATCGTGGCATTTGATACATTTCGCCAAAAACTTCCAACTGAAATGCTTATGGTGTTAATAATCATTCCTCGTCTCCATCGCGGGCTTTTCCATCCCACCATATACCAATGTTGCGGCCTTCGAAAGGTAACGTTTCGACAATAAAGTGACTATCCTTCAATGATAAATATTTACAAAACTGTTCGTGATTACGGACTGGTACCATTTTTTCAGGATCATCATTACTGGGTATACACCGATGTCGGAAAAAGTTTGGAAACACGCAGCATGGTACGACAATAAAAGGTTTGCGATAGTGCAAGGCAATATCAACAATTGCCTCCGTAGCTCCATCCGCATGCATCCCAATGATCAATGTTGACCTCTGAACAGCGTCAAGAAGCCTTTCGTCGCGATTCAACTCAGCAATGACATCATTTCCATCTGAAGGGAAGTATTGTTCAAATTGATGGAATCTATGTTTGATGATAGACTTAATTCTATCTGGATCTTGGGAACTCATACGCTCTTGCCATTTTTTAGGAAGCGAGTTGAAAACGTGTTTTTGAAAACAGTCGTAAATGTTGGCAGTTCTTGGGTCGATCATTATCACCTTTAGGCAGAGGCATAGGCTTAATCTCGCTGACAATTCTCCTTTTCCACCAGCAACATCAAGCAAAATGTTGCCTGGTGCGGTCGAGCCCAGTTCTGTGTCGTCTTTCGCATTTTTGACGGATTGAGGAAACGTTTTGGCAATCCACTTGATAAAAAATTTGTGTCTGTACTGATTATTCGCACCATGTCGCTTTCTTGCAGGTTTGGTGCAGCTGTTATCTTCGCTAATTTTGCAGTTAGTGCTAGCTAGTTCAGATTCCTCAGAGATCATAATATGAACGGCCCAAATTTCTGGTATTGAAATGTTTTTTGACGGCTGTCAACTCTATGTAGGTACTGTTGATAGTTAGTAGAACCAAGCTACGACCTCAGACTTTACTAAGGTCGCCACCTATAATCAACTACTCGTAGTGTACTCGTAGAGACAACAACAGTATTATAGTGTCGCGTTGAAATGGCAATTTGAAATTGGGTCAATTGACCAAACTGGGTGCCTAATTATTCACCCCTTTTTGTTTTTAGAATTTTGCAAATTTTCACACGATAGCACAGGACATTACAGGACAGCACGCTTTTTGAACAGCCAAGAACTTTTCGTTCCTTGACACAAATGCCTCGTTTAGGCGACGGTCATTGGTACTAGTCATTGGTGCCTTTTTGAAATGTCACGTGTCGTTTACATGTTGAATCAAGCGTTGAATGTTTATAGCAGCTCTTGTCGACGCACTGGGCCTACTAAAAAATACGAACGAATCACGAATCTCATGAATATCGGGTCATTTAGTCATTTAGGATAAATAAATGTAAGGAACAATCAGAATTCAGAATTCATTATATCAATTGCATCAACCTCTCGACTACCTACTATGATGATTCAACCTAGCAGAATCTACTCAATACTGCCCATCTTTGTAATCATTGCCGCATGCTACCCGAGCGCGGCTAGAATAGTAGAGGCAGAACAAAGAATGTTTGATTGTACTGTTCTTCAGATCGCTTCGATGCCTGCAAGAGGAGAACCTGTGACCCCGCACCAAAATGTTTGCAAAAAGAATAATGATGAAAGCTACATCAATCTCGACGGTAATATAGACGAATTCTTTTCGAAAGCCTCCTCCTTTCCTTTCGAAATGGGTCGGACTCAGCTCTCCATCCCAACTTCCTTGTTGATTGATGGCATGCACCTTAACTTGGACGACCCCCGAGCATCTGAGACGGTAGTGATTAGTCGAAGACATAGCCGACGGATAGGTCATAGAATTGGAACGTGGAATGTTCTTGCTGTACGCGTTATTGACTCAACCGGGGATTCACCGACGAAAAGTAAAAGGCAACTTGGGACAGATATATTTGACGATTCTTTCAATCTAGTGAGTTGATTTGTGATGTTGATATTGGTTGCATTTACGAGATGGCACCTTCACGAAACTAACCCTTTTACTCTTTCATCCGAAAAGGCCAATTCCGCACAAGCTTGCTCAAAGGGCCAGTTACGGTTCAGAGCTGCTACTGGTGACGCAGTGGTGAATGGGGTCATTGATGTCAGACTCTCGAAGAGCATGAACAGTTATCGAAATGACTACGAAGTCCGTAATGAGGCACTTTCTCTCATTCCCAAAGATTTAAGTGCCGTAAATGATTACACATTCACTATTCTAGTTCTGCCAGATAGCAGCAAGGATTACTTGAGTGGAGCCAAAGCCTGGCTTCCCGGCAAAGTGTCGTGGTTCAGAGATATGTACGGATCTGACCCAACGTACTTACTTCATGAGCTTGGCCATAACCTTGGGCACGGTCACAGTGGATATGGACAATATAATGATTATGGCGATCCAACTTGCACAATGGGAGTAAGTGTTCCTTGCAATCAATTCAATTTTTGCTGTTGCTTTCCACTTCAAACTCGCACTAATTTTAATTACATTTTTTTGCACTTCAAAGGGGGGCGGCTATTCGAATGGCGCAAATGACGATATTGGGAAAATGTGTTTCAACGCAGCAAAGGTAAGCCAGAAAGAGATTGTTATCATTTGATTAAATTTTTGGCTTCACTTTTCACTCAAAATGATGGATGCTGTGCGTTTCCCTCCTCAGACATATTACTTTGGATGGTTCTCGGAACACCACCAGGATGTGGATCCATCGACAAGTGCATATGAGGGGCAGCTTGTTGGTACCAACGATGTTGTAAATGATGAAATTTCTACAGGGCAAGACATGATCGTAAAATTGCACAGCAATGGGGAAACAGACTTGTTTATGATGTATCAAAAGACGGAAGGAATCACAGAAGATATTGACATTGACCATGAAATGAGCTTCAACAACCATGTTGTAATTGTGGAACAGAGTGGTGATTCACAAGATAGTTGGGTAAAAGCAAGTTTAGCACCTGGAGATGTGTACTCTAAAAAAAATTGGAATGGCGGCACTCTAGTCGTGCAGGTATGTTCCATCACTCCTGGAACTCCTGATGTGGCCAAAGTAATTACGTTCGTAGATGGGAAGACCACAGCGTCGTGTTTCTCTACAGAAGGTAAATGTGTAGACACTAGCCTGCGATTCGTTGTAAACTCTAAATTGAAAGGAGGTTGTAGTTGGGTTAGGAACAACCCAGGCAAACGGTGTAATAAAAGCGATGTGAGTTCAATGTGTCCACAAACTTGTGGAACATGCGGGTTCGAAAATTGTATAGATGGCGGTAAGCCCTTCCAGCACAACAAAAGGAATAGATGGACTCCCTCCTGTGCTTGGATAAGGCGAAGACCAGACAGGATTCAGAAGAAATTTTGTGGTAAAAGAGGTGTGAGCCAAATATGTCGCCAAACGTGTGGGCACTGTTCATTGATCACGAGAAATCATCCCAATATCTTTTCGGATAACAACCATTTCTCTAGCAGAGTAGAACACAACTCTATATAAAGTGATGATAACAATAACTATCTATTACTGCTATTACCAAGAAATGTCCGGACAGCTATCGCGCTAACTTTCATCATCACCATCAAAAGTGCAAAAGAACTGGCAATATAACAGAATATGTAAGACACCTTTGATAAATTTGATACAGTGAATGGGCATGAGTACTCCCGAGCAAAAATTAATGAAAAGAATCCGTTCCTTGTGGAAGGAAAGAGACGCATCACAACATTTGGACGACGACTATCACCCTATTCTTCGAACGTAGAGATGCGCCGTCTTTGACATAATTATCGTAACTCGAGACAAAAAGAACAATGCTAAATTACAAAATGGTACAAGCATGCTGATAATAGTCTCATTGAATAATTGCAAAGATTATCTGATTTGATGTTTCACAGTCAACTGGTGATACAAGAGATTGGGATATTGGAATCCTTTCGATAAAGTTGGTTTGACTTTTCGAAATACATTTCCAGACCTACAGTAATGAAACAAAGTAACAAGCGAGAGGAATGCGCATGCACATATTACAATGGTAACGTTCTACAATGTTTTAATGCACTGTACACTTTCTTTGAATGCGGAAGAAACGAAAATGCACTTATTGCCATGAAAAAGTTCTATAATGCTTTTGTAAATGCATATTACACTATCTAGTAACAAGCGAAAGGAATGTACATGCACGTATTGCGATTGTCACGTTCTACAATGTTTAATGCACAGTACCCTATCTTTGAATGTGGAAGAAACGAAAATGAACTTATTACAATGAAAGAGTTCTATTGCTTAAATGCACATTACACTAACTTTGAATGCGGAAGAAACTAACCGAGTTCTGAAAGAACAGTCTGGCGGCCTCTTCAATACTAAGTTCTACATCATTTCGGTCTCTCCGTCCCTCATTCAATAGTTCTACGGCATAACCCAGTACTTTTGGCAGTGAGCCAGGAACGTTTGGATACGTACCCTTGATCAACCTTTTTCGTTTCTTTCCATTCAAAGCTTGAAAATCTGCATTTACCTCTGCTTCTACCTCATAATAGGTATTTCGACAACCGTTGAAGCCCATATAGGGAGCATCAGTCTCGATCATCAACTTATCCACAGGAATGATACCATCTCGAAGACAAGCTTTGACTTCGTCAGGTCCATCTCCATTTTTCAATATATAACCAGACACGGACACATAATATCCTCTTTCAATGTACTTCTTGCACTCTTCCTTAGTTCCAGTGAAACAATGAATAATGATTGGTGGGCAAGAGTTTATGTCTGGAAAGACCTCATCAATCAATGAAACAGTGTCATCAAATGCAAGTCTTTCATGAATGAATAGTGGCAGATTGTACTTCTTCGCCAATCGCAGCTGGAAATCAAACCAGGGCAATTGTTTATTTGATGCAGGAAAGCCTTCGCTGTAATCCAGTCCCATCTCTCCAATGCATGTGATAAAACCCGTTTCATGAAGCTTATCCCTTTCAAGCAACTCCTCGATTCTGTGCAATGTAATAGATTCCAAGTCATTTGTGAATTCACCTGCTTCTTCGGCGTGATAAGGATGGATTCCCACACTCATTCTAATATCAATATTGTTTCTACTCTCCTTCGTGCTCTCTAATAATATAGAATGGAAATTTTCTGCTTCGTCAATCGTGGACGATGGTGAAAATACTCCTTGTATATTGCTCGCGGTTGTCGATGGGTGGTGCAGAATACGTAGATTGGGGCTTGGCGTTGCCTGGTAGATATCATTGGACGATTCGGCAAGCATGGACGTGAGATCTTCGTGGAGGAGGTTACAATCAACATCAATCAGTGGAAAAGGTTGTTGCATTTGATCAACTAAAGATAGAGTGGTTTCGTCGTACTTGGTACTTTTTAATCCTATGGTCGAGGAGGTCGATCTCATTATTGCTTGGAACTTGTTGTATCTGCTTTCTTGAGTTGGGAATCGAGAGGTAAATGTTGAAGATGCAGACGGGCAAAGTCTTCTTTGAGATGTACCGAATGTCCCTGGTCTCAAAGCAGCAAAGAGATATCCCGTCAGTTTCATGGATCGGAAATAATTGAGGTATTGTGTTTTTGTTTGTTTGATATGATAGAAGATGATGATAGATATTGTATTATTGGATTGGTCTGAAATAGGTATTTTGTATTTTGTCAATGGTAGGTATGTTATGCACAACCTGACACAGCAGCAGGTGTAATGGATATGTGTTAGGTTATTATCTTCATTTCCTCATCTTGGATGGACATGAGAAACACAGGATCATCGCCTTTTACAAAACAACGTGAGCACTGAGCACTGAGCACTGAGCATTGCGCACCAGACACAAGTAGTATCAAGTATCAAACATTTGAAGTCTCCAAAAAGCCAGGCATCGCATCCCTATAAGCCACCATGACTGCAATACCAGTTTCAGATCGTAAGCGGAAGCTTCGACCTCTCGTCATCACCATGGGGGGGAAGCGACAAGAGTACATATCAGATATGTTTTCCCACCCAGCAATGGCAGCTTACTTTGAACCACCCGTCTTCTCTCCTGGAGTGCCCCAGCGTGAATTGCGCAATAGAATGGGTCTCATGACCCATGCAGGGAAAGCTGGGATTATACCGCAGGCAGAATGGGATGCGTTATCGTCACCTCAAGCAAAGATTCTCAACGAGGACGACCCCAAAACACTATTTGAAGTGCTGGACGATGTTCCAGTGGAGCCTGGACGGTTGGGAGGCGAGTCTGATGTTAAGCTTCATTACTCTATTGAGCTATGGCAAAAGGCAAAAGGAATTAACAGGGGAAGATCAGTACTTGCATGTTCTCTGGCACACTTGGTAGCCATGAGAACTTTGGTGGAAGACGGTTATGATTTCATTTTGGAAGACAATGTTAGGGCACCCATTACAAAGCCCGACGGAGATGACATCGGCGCGGACGGGAGAATATATTGCGAATGTGCGGAAAGAATATGGAGGGCAAAGGAAGCAAGTGAGGAGTGCGAAACAGCTACCCAAGAAAAGTGCCATCTAAGATATTATGGCTGGCTTGGATCGAGGCCCAACCTTGAATTCGTCATGAATGTCCACAGCCCGAAGATGCAGTTTACAAGGAAGGAGGAGGGTGATGATACCCAGAGTGTTTTCCCTTTCCCCATCGAATCTGATATACAAGATTATCTAGGACAGGGTGATTCTCTTAGTATCAGTGCCACAGAGGGAGAAATACGTGAAAAAGTAGATAATACCAAGTCAAAAAAGATGACAAAACCTGGTGGTTCTCCAATTTGGGGAGCGTTTGCATATTGGGTATCGACAGAAGGTTATAATGCCATTATCAAATCCTTGCAGAATGATGTTGGCGCCTATCTATGGAAAGGAAAGAGGATGAGATGCTATCAGGTAAAGCCAATTGACAAAGTTATTCCACGACGTATCACAGCTTCTTTTTCCGTAACAAGGAAGAATCAAGATGGAAGAAAGCATATCCATGTTACAACGCACCCGGCATTCTTTAGAGCCCCTATGCTGACAAGCCAGATACACAGTCAATGGGATTCAGAATTTTGTCGAAGCAGCGAATATCAAATGAATCAATGCAATCAAGATGTATGTGAGGATGGGCAGCAGGGTTGGTGTCATTTATGGCTAACGAGAGATGAGAGTGATATTGTTGAACACCGTGCAAATCATGGTAACTGGTTGACATTGACGGAGCTTGCTGAAGTGAGGGCAACGCAATCAAGTTCTTAGTCTACTCAGTCAAACGCCAACCACACACGGTGTACATTATTAATTAGTATAATCACACCACGCAACACTTTAAAATCCACACACACAAACTACAAAACCGCTGGCATAATGCTGCAAAACAATATGTATTTTCCATGCTATTCTTATTGAATGATTGAATGCATGAAAGAAAAATAGAAAGAAAGAAAGAGGAAGCGATCCTCGTACCTCGTAGCATTTCAATATGTCATTTATTCTATTATTTTTCAATCAACCATTTGTTTATGTTCGATGGGTTCGACATGATTGATGATTCGTTCAGAGACATTGCCGCGAAAGTGATTGTGTTGTGGGTCGCGTTCTCTCTGTTTCACATATTTCTGTTGAAGGGCATTTACTCACGCACATACAGTACAGTACAAAAAGTACAACCATTATCTCGTGAATAAAGATTCATGCCAGCAAAAGGTCATTGATCATCGATTAACTATAGGTAATGTTTTTAAAGCTTTTAAAAGGCAAAAAGTCCTTTGAAGCAATCACGAGGAGCTAACAACATTCGTATTATCTGTCTGGTACTCTCTCATACCTACCTACCAGTAGCATCTCGTCTCTACGACATTCCATTCCTCCTGATCAGTTCTAAAATCGCTCTAATTTAGATTACCGTTTCCATTAGATTTGAGTCGCTAAAAGCTAAAACTAATAGACAAAAGGAGTCGAAAACATCCGTATGGCTATTTTGCTCAAATACTTCCCTTTTCACGAAGCCTAAAACGT
>Ga0306864_1000998_pt1 | contig 12119 bp, 11 predicted proteins | sample AntRauTorckE5430_FD_190448 | JGI IMG/M metagenome (GOLD analysis project Ga0306864, IMG submission 190448) | Saline lake microbial communities from Rauer Islands, Antarctica - Metagenome Torckler E5 #430 (v2) (version 2) | ecosystem: Environmental > Aquatic > Non-marine Saline and Alkaline >...
TAGAAACAACTCCTGAATTCTTTCCATTGGCGTCACTAAAAGGAGCTCCAATAATAATCACATCACCTTCCTTGGACAATGCCACTGACACACCGAACGAATCTGCCTCGTTTACTCCTTCTAAGGTGTTACCAGTCTGAACCCAACTGTTATCTGGTTGATATTTGAACACACTTACAGAACCAGAACCCGTTCCGTCAACTCCAAGTAATCTGTACATCCCAATGGCAATCGTTTTACCATCTCCTGACAAAGAAACATCGAAACCAAATGAATCCAGCGCATTTTCTCCATGAATATCTACTCCAAGTTGTTCATATGATTGCGATTCCAGCGAATAGGAGTACACTCGGACTTGACCTGCATCTTGGCCAGCATCCGAATCATTGAAGGGAGCACCAATTGCCACTACATTTCCGTCATCCGATAAGGAAATGCTCCTTCCAGAATTATCTCCGACCGCTTCTCCGACAATGTCAGATCCTATTTGATTCCAATCACTCCCATTTAGGCGTTGAAAGAGTCTAACATGACCGGCTCCGTCATTCTGATCTACACCGCCAACAGCAACAGTGGCTCCATCACTAGATACTGCAACACTAGTTCCAAAAAGATCTCCTGCTGCTTCACCGTCTAAATCTGCTCCGACTTGTACCCAACCATTTACTTGTGTATCGTAGTGGAACACCCTGACATGTCCTGCGTCATCGCCATTGCCGTCGTTGTAAAATGCACCGATCACCAATGTGGACTTGTCATCAGACAGAGCAACGGAGAAACCAGATTGATCATGTGGGGCTTCGCCATCTATATCGAATCCAACCTGTTTCCAAATATCTTCTTCTAGGGTCCGAGATGATTGAATAGGTGACTTTATTGGTACTGCAAGTCTTACGTGCTTTGAGAATAGATCATTATAATCTCGTCGCCGATCGAGGATGGTTTGAGCTCGTGCCCAACTCAGGGTCAAGAGTACTGAAAGGAACTGGTTCATAATCTTCATATTGTATAAATTCTGTGAATCAAAATGAATGTGTGATGAGTCAAAACAATGAAGAGATTGCCTATTGACTTATAAATCTTTCTTGAGAATACTCACCGTGTATCGAACAGTTTCGATCTTTGAAATGTAGGTTTGGTGATCAGCGTTTAAAGGAAACAAGTCTTCGCTGTTGTAAGAGCTGTGTAAATTTCAGAGTGGTCTTGTGAGGTCAACAATAGTAAATAGGATAAGGTGCGCGTTATTACTTTCACTGAGAACTCTAGAGTAAAAGTGGTGCGCCATGAATTTCCAGGTCATAATTTAACTAAAGTGACAAGAACAAGGCCCTTCTCCTCTCAGCAAGTACATTATTAATTATTATGACATGAATTGAAGTTATTCTGTGATAGTCTGTGATGATGCATGAAGGTGCTGTTTCTGGATTCTTATCCTTCCCCTTATATGTATATGTTTAACTTCTTGCAGAATGGGAACACATCAAGTTATGTGGCGAATGGGGTGGATCCAATCGAGCCAGAAGTTGGAAAATGGAAGGATTGTTCCTTTACTACCATAGCTTTCTGTAGAAAGCGAAAATTGACAAATGCTCAGCATCCCGTTTCAGAGCCTCTCCATTAGACGTACACAATAATAATATAGTGACCTTAATAATGATTAATATTAATGTTTGCAGACTGTAATGTAGTCTGATCATATTGGTTACACGTTACAGAGCACTTCTACACTGAGGTTCGTTGTGGCGCAAAGCATCATGCCAAATGCTTTTAATTTTGTGCACATCTTGACCAATTGGATCATTGAGTCTTCCCTTTCTTCCCGCAATGAAGTTCATTGTAACTTTTCGGAAATGTTCACGACTTTTCCTTTCTTATTCGTACTATGCTTTACCATTAATCTATTTCATGTAGAAATGGATCAATATATGGATGCACATATTTCATGCTGATCCATTTTATTGAACCATCCAAAATAGAATTGGGAGACGTGATAAAAGGGCATGCGACCTTATCAACAAACTAATCTAATAATAGCCCATCTGAATGGAGATCATACATGGCCAATTATTATTCAAAAATAGTACTCCCGGTGTCAGCACCTGAAAGTAGTGCAGGCAGGCGGAAAACGTTAGATATAATTCACGAAGGAAAGCATTCAATGAAAGACCTCAAGATATCAAAATGGGGTCATACTCTTCCTATCAAAACACATTTTCAGCAGCCTTGCAACCTCAAGTCATTTTGACCCGACATTGCTCTTATAAGTTGTAGGTTGCAAATATAAATAAATGCTCGACTACTCTGGGTGTTCTTGCTATAATCATTCCCTATTTAGGCAATCTCATGTATCCCAAGTTGACTTACCACCTAACTAACATTTTGAGTTGTTAAACTTTTGTAATAGTACATCGTACGGTAGAGGCAGCATGCATACTTCGGTGCAATGATGTGATGCTGCGATGCTGCAGTTGTTTTCATCAGCTTTCAAGAAAAAGTTGAGTGGCTGTGGTTATTGCGCGCCATCTTCAAAGTCACTCAACTACGATCTTCTTGCTTTTGCCATTATTTGACATCAAAAATCAACCCCACCAACACCATTCGTTTTCAATAACAATACGAACCTCTATCCAATCCTGGTAGAAACATTGAGTTCAAAGCAATTACAACAACGGCAAGCCTAACTTCTCCAAGAACTACCTCCTGCAATTATGACGAATTCCCAGCTCCTTTTAATAGCGATAGCTCTCATATCTATCCTTGCTCAGATTCAAGCATTTACAACACCGGTTGCTTTCAGATCAACACACATCCAACCACCATCTAGATTATACCAAAACACAATTCACAAAGTTCCAGATGACGATGACACATCGATTCCATTTCTGGATCCGACAAGTAATGGTTTCATCGAGTGCTACGCTGACTCCATCGCGATTGTAGACGGAATCGAATACACCATTGGTAACCCTTGTGACACTTCTGTATCTTTGTGCTATTTTGACAAAGGAGATAATTTGGTTCCTATTGATCTAGATGATCCGATGATGGATAAGATTTTCCCCTTATGTGCTAGTATTGTAGAAGATGAATTTGGAGAGGAACTTGTTCTTGAGAGAACACCGCAGACTTTGACCTTGGTAGGAGAACTAGAAGAGGAGGATGACGAAGAGGAGGATGACGAAGATGATGAAGATGACGATGTGAGTGACGAGGAAGAGGAAGTAGAAATCTTACTATCATTTGAAGAAGAAGACGTTGAATACGTTTTGGTGAGGCTCTTGGACCCAGTCCTTCTTGTTGGAAAAGCGTCAGAAGATGAGAATCAGCATAAGTGCATCTTGCTATCAGAGGACGAAGCAGATAAAATCATGCCGGCTCTGGAGAAAATGTTCTTGGAGTACCAGGAAGAGATAGATAGCAAATCATCGTAAATTTATGCGATTGCTGAAGGAGACGAGAAGGAGACGAGAAGGAGACGCTAGGATGGTTTCTGATTTTGTAAATTGTGATACTAGGTAGTCCCCACGTGTACCTGCACTATCATGAAGTAACATCTTGATGCGAAAGAAAACAGTAAGATAGCTAGCAATAAGTAGAATTAAAGATGATCAACATTAGAGCAACACAAATTTACTATTAATGACTGTAATATATAATCTGTCTACACAAAAGCCGAAAATACTGCGTCTCTCTGATACTCAAAATGATCAAAAGTTGAGCCTGGAACAAGGCATACCTATACAGAACATGATATTGATACAAGGACACTGCTGTAGATAACAACAAATCAACTGTGGTTGCTTTATTTCCTTTTATTTCTTGAATGTGCAAATCCTGATCTGGAGTAATCATAATTATTTCATTGAAATGCGTAATATCGATGAATTGATAACAAAGTCCCAGTGGTCTAGGGGTATGATACGTCTTTAGGGTGGACGTGGTCCCGGGTTCAAATCCCGGCTGGGACCCTTTTGCACATGCGACAGCAAGCAAGGAAACCTTTTGATCAGACCGACCGAGCGAGTGAGCACACCGCCGACGACTGTTGTGCCGACCGACGACCGACCTTCGAATGAAGAATGAAGAATGAGCCAACAAAATCTTCAAGCAATTGTTCTGAGTTCTACGAGAGCACCCGTCCAGATGCCCGTCGACCACCTACTCGCTACTCGCCTACACCAGCGAAGCGACCTATTAATAACACTCCTTTTTTGCTACATCTTGTTTATCCACGTTTGAAGGTTCAATATGAAGGAGCCTTTAGGACGCATCCTCTTTGTGTATTGTCTACTACCAATAGCAATGACGATTTCTTTCGGAGCTTGTTCTTTTGTCAGCCTACCAGCAAAACATCGAAGGAACGCGTTAATGCAGGAAACGAGAAGAAAACAATTCAATTCTCACAACAGGCACGCTGAATTCTCACAACGTCTTTGCAACTCAAAGATTGTGCTTCACTCATCACAAATCCCTACGCAAAACTTTCGTGGTACTGCCACCGCATATCTCAACAATGCTGATTGCTGTACATCAACCGCATGCATTTCAAAAGAAGAGGTTGCATCAAGAAATCTAGTCATGTCCTTTATTGACACTCACAACAAGGTTTCAAATACCACCGCGGAGTATGGGAACATTGATTCTTATCAATCTATCGTCGATACTTATTTTGCCGATACGATAGAAGTCATTGATACATCGTTCTATCTGCCTATATTGGGGAAAGAAGCTCTACAGAACGCGATGCCTCGATTATTTCACGTAAATGGGACACATTTGTCAATGCACGTGAAGTTTGCATCAATTGCTTCGGATACGTTATGTCCTGACGACATCAAGGTAGCAGTATGTTATGAATACGACAATGATAATAATGCTACAAGATCGATTTCGGGCTTTGGTATAAGTATCTACACAGTTCACAAAGCAAAAATAACACAAGTCTTCGATGTCAAAGACGGTGCGAACTTTGATATAGCCTCTTGGAGAGCAGAGGATATTACAAAAATGAAGACCCCCATAATCGAAGTTGGAACAAAGGCTTTTTTTCGGGATGCTACTGAAGGACCATCGGAAACAATGCAAAGGTTCTTTGATGCAAGAAACAAGAAATCACTGGAAGAAGTCCATCACAATATTTCTGATGATAGTTCCCTGAAAAGCTTTGGGATGGATAAGTGGGCGAGCAAAGACTGTGAGTCTTTCTCTCAAAGTTTAAAAATGCTGCCCGATAGTGCAAGTATCGAGCTCGAAGACATTGTAGCCCCAACCTCTGCGAATGGGATAACATTTACTGCATGTCGATGGGTTGTGGCTATTGATGGACAAAGGCAGAGATTCAGTAGAGGATGTTCTTTTTTCTGCTTTGAGAATGGTTCTATTGTTTCTATGATCGATATTCCAGAATCGGTAAAACAAGAAGAGTTCAGCGCAAGCCTAGGTTTGAAACCCGCTTCTCTGAATTTTCTCCGAGATAGTGGACTCGGTCGTACTATTGCTGATTCGTTATTGGTGGCGTCGATTCCTATAATTCTCAAGAGCTATCCCAAGGCGATACCAACATTCGCTGATTTGACTTTAAGGAAAACTCACATCCAGTATGGAGAGCATTCATCTCAATTCATTGATTTATTTCTTCCTCGAGATGATACAAAACGCCGTGGTTTAATATTTTTTGTGGTACGTTGCTAATACGAGGTTTACTCTTTGGTAAAAACATTCATATTTCATTACTCATGGCGATGTTCTTTTATGATTTTTGAAAGCATGGTGGTGCGTGGGGTTCCGGCAAGCCATGGATGTATAGACTCATTGCCAAACCATTCCTTGAGGCCAATATGGCTGTAGCTATTGTTGGATATCGAACATATCCTGATGGCAACATTCAATCACAGGTCAACGATCTCGAAGCTGCGTCAAAAGAAATCGCCTTAAATAACCCCACATTGTGTAGTAAGCCGCTGGCGCTGGCTAAAAATGAATGGACAGGGACAATCCTTCTGGGCCACAGCTCAGGTGCTCATATTGCAATACTAAAACTTGCCCAGCAAATTGAACGCTGGTCGAAAATAAAGGATGTCAATTCAAAAGAATTAGGAATAAACTTTGATCAAGTTATTGGGCTGTCTGGAGTATATTCAATCAACGAACACTTTGACCTCGAGTCTGGTAGAGGAGTTGAAGAAATATCTCCAATGAAGCCAGGATGTGGATACACTATGGATTCTTTTGACCTGCATTCACCAGCGGTGCGCTTGGCAGCTATGTCAACAAAGAGGAGCAAATATCTCAAACTGCCAGATATGCTTTTGATCCATGGCGTGAACGACGATGTTGTACCATTTTCTTCTGCAAAAAGAGCTGCGAATATACTACAGAACTGGGGGTATGATAATGTTGAAACGCACTATTTGAAATCTACGGGACATCAAGATACTATTATGCACCTCATGTTTGGAGGCGTCGCGAGAGACTTTATTTTTAGCAAAATTCTGCAGTTAAAAGCAAGAGACATTTAAAGTGCTGTCCATTTTCAGTGTGTAACAGGCGGCCGAAAAATTGGTGGTTGTTAAATTAAAAAAACAGAATAGTAAGAAAGCCTCTAAATAGCAAAGAAAGAATAAGTGCTGGCACAATATTTGTTCATCATTATTTAGCATTTCATCTTGTTGGGATCTCGCAATACAGTATTATTTCTCCCCTCCCCTTGATTTGCCGTTTAGACCTCTTCCTATTTAGAATAGTTGAGGAAAGAAGGATGCAGGCCACAACTCTAGGCCACAAGTACTTATGTAGGAGACCCGGAAAAGAGGGGGTGCTATCCAAAGGCGTCTTGTCACCTCTTGTCACATGTCTTCTTTTCGAATCTGTCACGAGACGCCAATTGCCCATCATCAATCATCATCCATCATTCATCATCCATCCAAGCGACAATCCATCATCCATCATACACCGTCGTAGGTAGTAGGTATCACACATAACCCAGATCTACCCAGATCACCCATCATACATCATCCATCAAATCAGCCCGTCACCCACAACCAAGTTGTCTCAGCAGCACCGAAACAAAACTTTAGATTCCAGAAAGCTTGACAATGAAAATAAAGATGAGAAAGAATATTGAAAGGAATGGGTCGCACTCTGCTCATCTTAGGCAAGCCTTGCTACTGCTGGGACTTTTCGGCACACAGGTTTCTAATTGTTTTCAAGTAAGCCCGGCTGTTCATCTCGCGTCTCTTTCACGCCAACATACGCTGTGCTGTTCAGCAAAAAGTGATAAGAAAAGTGCAGATGGTACCTCATCAAAATCACTCATTTCGCCACAAGGAGCAAAAATGGAAGAAACTTCAAATGGGGCAAAAATTGAATTGAAAAGACGAAGACTGAATTTATCTTGGTGTAGCAGGGATGATTGTTATGTTGAAGAATTGCGAGAAAAAGTAGTCGGTCAACACAACGAAATTAAATTTGAACACCCTGCAACAGGACAAGTTGCGTATCAATGGTCAAACGAAAATGCGCCTAAACCGACGCCGAGGGTATTAATTTTGGTAAAGAGAAACGATGATGAATTGTTGAAGGTCGCCGCGGATGTAAGTTTCGATCTTTATAGTGTGTGATGCGCCATGCTGGTTAGAATGATAAATTCACAAGCTTTCCTTCTATTTCACAACGAAGGTGGTTAAAGAACTGGCCGCTGAAGATGATGTAAACATTATGTTGCACCCAGATGTCGCAGCCAAACTTTCCCATTACTACAGTGTCGACAACAATAACATTCTCTTGTTTGATCCAAAAGCGGTTCCTGGCTTTGGGGGTAATCATTTACCAATCGATTCCACTCAATATAGCTTTTGCTCAAGTATGAATGATGATGAAGAGGAGTATGAGATGAATGATCATCCTGATTTAGTTTGCACATTGGGTGGTGATGGATTGTTAATGTATGCAAGCAGTCTCTTTTCTGGACCATGTCCTCCTATCTTATGTGTTGCAGGAGGCAGTCTTGGATTCTTGACACCATTTTCTCGTTGTGAAATGGTTGATGCCATTCGCATAAGTTTGGGATTAGACAGCACGAAAGATAATGCGTTTCGTAGTAGCAGCGGAAATGATAATGCTTGGTTAGAGGAACCAATGCCCAAGCTACCTACCCGCACCGGCGGCGAAAAAAGTATTGAAAAATTAGATGTCGACAATGGTAGGCAAAAGAGGCCAAAGGTGAAGTTTGGAGCCAACAATTTAATATGCCTTTCAATGCGCATGCGGCTTGATTGCTGTGTGGTAAATCGGGAGGGCGTTGTTAGAGCTCGCTTCAGTGTACTTAACGAAGTAGTCATTGATAGAGGGAGCAGTCCATATCTAGCAGCTCTAGAATGTTTTTGTGATGATGTGCATCTCACAACTGTGCAAGCTGATGGAGTCATATTTTCAACGTAAGTTCACGTTACATCGGTTGAATTTCTCGATCCTTTTGATTTATTGCGAGCTCAATTGTTTATTTTATAGACCAACGGGAAGTACTGCATACAGTATGGCTGCCGGAGGGTCGGTGGTTCATCCCGCCGTTCCTGCAATTTTAGTAACCCCAATCTGCCCCCATGTTTTATCGTTTCGATCCATGGTGTTCCCAGACCACGTAGTACTGCGATGTTACGTGCCAGATGATGCTAGATCTGATGCAGCAGTTGCATTTGATGGCAAACATAGAAGAGAGCTTCACCGTGGAGACAGTGTGCAGATAGAAATGAGCGCATATCCTGTCCCAACAATTAATCGAGGCGATCATTCGTCAGACTGGCTAACTAGCTTGAAGCGCAACTTCAATTTTAACACTAGAGCGAGACAATCCCCGCTATAAAGATAGCACCATTGGGCTTTGCATTTTATAAGTCATATGAATCCATGATTAACTCTGTCAAAGGCGAACATCAATGAACTAATCCACCTACCGGTATTGTAGGTAATAAGTAATAACAATGCCCTTTACCTTTAATGGACAAGGAGCGCGCGCCCATTTATGTCAAATGAAAAGAGCCTTTCGCTCCTTTTCCTATGGTAAAGCTACCATCATATCGTATACTCGCCAGCACAACTTAGTAAGTTGAAAGTGTGACACTGACCAATGGATAATGAATGATGAATGAAAGATAATGAGAAACAAACCAACACCAATATCACCACTATCCCAACCAGAATTGAAGACGCGACTGACTGCACACCAAGGTTGCAGCTATGAAAACAAGCCAAAGAATCGTTTTATATCTGGGGCTCATATTTCTGCGAAGCTCTATTTCCACTACATCCGCCTTTTCTCCCCCGAATCATGGATGGGCTCATCTAGATAGAGTTGGAGGATCGATCTATAGAACATTTACAATAATAGGATTGTCTACGAGTAATGGACACTTCGACCTTACCTCGTTGCTCAAGGACAAACGCTCCAAACCCAAAGAGGAGCTATTGACTCAAAGTGAAATCCAGTTTATTGACACTCTTGTCAAACGGCGTTCAGATGCCAGAGCAAAAGGAGATTATGGTTTAGCTGACATAATGAGAGATACCATCAATGCAATATCCGAAAAGGGAGGGTGTGCAGTGACGATTCCTGAAGGCTACAAAATTGAAGTCAAGGATGTTCCAAGGAACGAAGGAGGTGAATCGTTATGGAGTCTTCAGCCAAAGGCAAGGGTACAAAATGACTTGGTGGATGTTGCTAATAGCGAAGATGAAAATAATAATGTCAACAGAAAGGATGTTTCTGTTTTAGGGCTTGCGCATTCTGCGCTAGGACTCGCAAGCTCGTCGTCGGAGAGAGGAGTGCCAATAGATCATGATAAATTGAATGAGATCGTGTTGAAAGCCAAAAGACGACTGAAACAGACTGGTGAACAAGAATTACGTGGGAGAAAAGCTGCCGATGCAGCGTTTTGGTTTGCTCTATCTGGCGTCAGGGATGATTCGAGTATTGGGATTGAAGAAGGCCTCGATTTTTCCTTGTTTGAAGCCCTAACTTTCATCTGTCTTGAAGAAATCATGAGGTTTGGAGAACGTCCCAGTTGTCGAGCAATGGATATAATGCATATTGTCGAAAGAATTGCAGCATCAGGAGTTTCTAATGACACATTTCGGAAGTTGCAAAAAGCAGCAGCAAAGTGTCTGGAAACAAAGGAAGTCAAAGATATTGAAGATTTAGTGAGGCGTGGAGTTGTTGAAATATTACATCAAGGAAAATTTGAATTGCATTCGGAGCGTTCGCTTTTATGGATATGGAGGTTTTCAACTAGGCAGCGGAAGCAACGTGCCTTTCTCAAGTCAGCAGCAAAGCATTGGGATAGCCAAACAAGTGGTGGTAATACAATGGCTTCAACGCATAATAATCCAGATATTGGCACTGTTGACACATTGCCACTAGACTGGACTCGTATCTTCAAAGACCCAACACTTCCTTTAGTCGTTGATATTGGATGTGGAATGGGCGTATCCATTCTTGGACTTTCAACTCTAGATGAAATCGATAAGACTGAAGATGCTACGTTCAATCTTGATTGGTCCAAGTGCAACTTTCTAGGGGCAGATTTGTCTAATTTGGGTATAAACTTCGCTTCTTCAATCACAGCGAGGTGGGATTTGCGTAGCAATGTTCACTTTACTGTTGGATCGGCAGAGGGTGTTATGGATCAAATTAAAGACTCATACCCCGGGAGCGTAGAGCTCTGTATGATTCAATTTCCAACGCCATTTCGTTTCAAAGATAAGTCCGACGAAGGATTGGCAAGTGTGGTAAATCAAGGTAACCAGCAGCTGCCAACAGATGCGTTCAGTGGATTCATGGTGACGCAAAGACTATTGGAGTCTGTTAGGAATACTTTGAATCCTGAATGTGGGCGGCTGCTTCTACAATCCAATGTTGAGGATGTAGCAGTTTTCATGAACAAGCTTGCGAGTGACATTAGTTTTGAAACCTTGCCAGCCGAGAAATGTGTAGAAAAAATCGAAGAAGGAAAAGATGGCATGCCACAGCGAACACAAAAATGGATATCTCTTGGAAGTGAGCGAGCGAAAGGGCTGATGTGGAGTGCTGAGACTTTCTTACCATCCAAGAAAGGAGCTACTGAAACAGAGGTTGCTTGCTCGTTAAATGGCACCCCAGTGCATAGAGTGCTACTGAAACCGAAGTGAGCAACATTAAAGTTACAAACGCGATTTCATATTTAGCTATTGAAAATGAGTTCTTTATAGTCATACTGATACTACATTATAAATGCGTAGGTATAGCTTCTCACGTTTGCAATGAAATAAAAATTGTTGTCGAACCGTCCTTGGCCACTCTTATCTTCGCAAAATTCTCTTGCCACTGTGTTGCAATTCTTTGTCCTGGGACAAGCCTCTTCGGAGGCATCCACTCGAGCAGCAGCGCGAAGCCTACTATACGATCAGGCTCAGACCGCCCAGGCAAACTTGTACATCTTTGAGGTCATTTCATTTGACATCCTTATTGCAGAAAGAGCAGGTCCCACTCACCTATCCCCAAGCACTTCGGATGATTAGAAGGATTTATGTTGCCTATGGTGATCTGTTCGGTGAGCGCCATGACGTGGCGCAGAAGCTGGAGATATTTATATCCCAGTAGCACCAAGAAGCCAGCGAAAGTTTCCTTAGTGAGTGAGTATCAACCTATGACACCAGGATATTCAAAAGTGCTTCTGCCATGCTTCATTGTGAGGTGGCTCCAGGGCCACTTGGGAATGTGGTTGGAGAAGCAATGGCCCAGTAAGGTGTCAGTGTAATAAGCACCTAAGTTCGATGAATTGTTTGATAGCATAATAGAATAGAATAGCATCCGTCTCAGAAAAATTTGGAGATGCCAATGCCAGCAAACAGCCAGCGCGCCAAGGTGGGACAGACGAGGACAGACGGCACTCTCACAACTTTGGAGGCAGGATTTCAGCCAAAAGAGCACGTGGGCATAGGTGGGCATGCATGTGGCATGACTGACATGTGGTCAGAGGTGTCGGCGCACGAATTTTTGAGTTTTCCACGAATTCAGTTTTGCACAGAAAGGAGAATTCAGTTATGCGCAGTGCGTAAAACTCTGCGCAAACAATTGCCTGTTTTGC
>Ga0306864_1000999_pt1 | contig 12097 bp, 9 predicted proteins | sample AntRauTorckE5430_FD_190448 | JGI IMG/M metagenome (GOLD analysis project Ga0306864, IMG submission 190448) | Saline lake microbial communities from Rauer Islands, Antarctica - Metagenome Torckler E5 #430 (v2) (version 2) | ecosystem: Environmental > Aquatic > Non-marine Saline and Alkaline >...
CAGGCAGAAGCCCCTAAGCAGAAATCTGTATCTTGTGCCTAACCGAATAAACAAACAGGACATCTGCCAACATTCAATTTTCTAACAGAACTGTAAGAAAGTCCGATTAATAGGGGGGCAAACCACCGGCTCAGATTAGTAACTGGAAGCAGGAACTAAAAAATAACGGAGCCCTGGTTTTTACTAAATCAAAAAAAGGAAAGGTCGTCGATCCGAAGATTCGAGAAGATGAGTTGATACGCATAATTGGCGAGCTTCAAGTCGAAAATGTGTTTCTAAAAAAAACGCTGTTATGAACATTGGCGTAAAAACACGACAGCAATTAGCCTGGATCGACCATGACACGCTGAGTTTGAGAAAGCGTTGTGATCTCTTATCAGTGAACCGCTCCAATCTTTACTACGAGCCCAGGGGAGAAAGTGAGTTTAACCTTCAGCTGATGCGGCATATGGATGAGCATTTCCTGGAGCATCCCGACAAGGGGGCTAGGCGGATGCATGTTTGGCTGACCAAGGATAATGGCTTCGATGTGAGCAAGAATCGCATAGAGAGGCTGTACTACAAAGTGATGGGTCTTCAATCGCTACTGCCTGGTCCTCACACATCTAAGCGTAATAAAGACCATGCTGTGTATCCGTATTTGTTGAGAGAACTCAAGGTTGAGCGCCCCAATCAAGTATGGGCAACAGATATAACCTATGTACCGATGAAGACTGGTTTCCTTTACCTCACTGCTGTAATAGACCTGTATAGTCGGTGTGTCGTTCACTGGAAGCTGTCTAACTCTATGGAAGCTGTATGGTGTCGGGATTTAGTAGCGGAAGCGTTAGAACTATCTGGTGAAGTTCCACAGATTTTCAATACCGATCAAGGCGTACAGTACACCAGTAAGGTCTTTACCGACTTCATCCTCGGTAAGGGAATAAAGCTGAGCATGGATGGCAAAGGAAGAGCAACTGATAATGCATTTATCGAGAGGCTATGGAGGAGTGTCAAGTACGAAAGATTGTACTTGCACGAATACCGAACGGGCAAAGAGCTTTACGATATGCTCTGTGACTACTTCGAGTATTACAACCATAGGCGGCGTCATTCTTCCATCAACGACGAGTACCCGGCAGGCTGGTACAGGTTGGAATATCAAATCGAAATCGCGGCTTGAAAAAAGCCCAAACATATACAATTAATCACTATGCGTTGTCTTAGATTCTTAGCGGACTGGTTGAATAAATGGGGACACATCAAAGCCTCACCCGACTTTAGCTGTTTTTGGAATCAATTCACAACGGACCATTGTTTAGTACAGATTAAGAAGGATTTTTTGGTCAAAAAAATCCAAAAGTATATTTTTTTAACTACATTTGGATAAATTTAGCCAAATGTTGGTAGGTAGACTAGAAGAGATAAAGGCGCTGAACGCAGCCATGAGTTCCGATAAAGGGGAAATGATAGCCGTTATAGGCCGCAGAAGGGTGGGGAAGACTTTCCTAATAACAGAGATGCTGGGCGACCAAATTGTTTTTCAGCAGACGGGGATTCGGCACGCAAGCCCGGAGCGCCAACTGCGTACTTTTTCCAATAAATTGTCTTTGCTAGCTGGAAGAGAGATGCCGAAGATTAAAGACTGGTTAGATGCATTTTTTCAACTTAGAATGGTCTTGGAACCACTACTGGGTAGGGATGAAAAATTAGTACTGTTTTTTGACGAGCTATCCTGGCTGGCTACGCCGGGAAGTGAATTTCTGGACTATCTCGCGCATTTCTGGAACGACTGGGCGGCCCGCCAAAAAATAGTCGTTGTATTGTGTGGATCGGTTTCCTCCTGGATCATCAATAAGGTAATCAATGATAAAGGAGGGCTGCACAACCGTGTCACCAGGTACCTACACCTGAAACCATTTACACTGCTGGAAACGGAAGCATTTCTGACCGCCAGGCACGTTAATTTCACCCGTTATCAGATATTCCAACTGTACATGGCCTTAGGCGGTATTCCATTGTATCTAGAGGATATTGAGGTGGGGAGAAGCGTCGCTGAAGCGATTGATAAGTTATGTTTTTCCGATACCGGTTTGTTGCGGGAGGAGTTTGCTCGTTTGTATCCAGCTCTATTCGATGATGCTCATCATCACATTGAAGTCATCAGAACATTAGCGGAGCATCCTCGTGGACTTAGCCGTGCTGAGATCATTGCCCTTTCAAATACGCCTAATGGCGGCACGGCAACAAGGGTACTTGAAGAGTTGGAACAATCCGATTTCATCATGTCGTTTTTGCCTTTTGGGAAAAGGAAAAAGGGTAAACTGTATCGCTTAATTGACGAGTATTCATTATTTTATCTGAGGTTCATAGAGATGAATCGCCTGTCGGGAGCTGGTACTTGGATGAAAATGAGCCAACAGCCAGCGTATAAAATATGGGGAGGATATGCCTTTGAGAGTATCTGTATGAAACACGTCCCTTCCATTAAGAAAGCGCTTAATATCAGCGGCGTTTACACCAATACTTATTCTTATGCACACAAACGGACCGAAGATTTTCCCGGTGTCCAAGTAGACATGCTGTTGGAAAGAGCTGACGGGGTGATCAATTTATTCGAGATCAAATTTCATAGGAAAGAACTTGCGCTAACGGAAACTTCCGCTCTGCAGTTGCTCAGGCGGAAAGAACTATTTGAACGGTACAGTAAAACCAAAGACCAGGTAATTCTAACGCTTATGGTTAGTGGAGGCTTTAAGGCAAATAAGCATAGTCTTGGGTTGGTAGGCCAAGTGCTTGAAGCCAATGCTTTATTTTTGGAATAAAACAGCTTATCATTACCTTGAGAGCAAAACCAGCATTAAAACCACCCACCATGAAGCACATACTATACGCATTCATACTAGCAGGAATGTTGACATCCTGCAACTCCCCGAGCCCAAGCGATGCTGCTACGACTGATTCTTCTACCACAGAAACCGAGGCCGCCAAGCCTGAAGAAGGAATGAAGGCGGATACAAAACTGGAGCCAATCACTTCAGAAGAAGCGCTGGTCGCCACTGCACTAATGGCAGCCCCCGAAGAAAGCCGGGCAGGAGCCAAGGTAATGGGCTACAACATGGCCGGTGAATTCGTCACCTATAAAGAAGGCACCAACGAATTCATCTGCCTGACGGATGATCCCAATAAAGAAGGATTTAACGCAGCCTGTTACCACCAGGACCTGGAACCATTTATGGCCAGGGGCCGAGCACTGCGCTCCGAAGGGAAGAGCGCAAAGGAAATATTTGATATCCGGGAGGTGGAAGCCAAAGCGGGAACCCTCGATATGGGTAAGGTCGGGAATACCTTGCACGTTTACTATGGCAAGGAGACTGGCTATGATCCTGAAACGGGCTTAGTCGAAGGAGCGAAGTACCGGTACGTCGTATACATGCCATTCGCTACGTCGGAGTCTACCGGATTACCGGAATCTCCCATTGCACCGAACCATCCCTGGATCATGAACCCAGGGACCCACCGTGCGCACATCATGATCTCTCCGCTGGAATAACTTAGCCCTTAACCAACCTTGCACCTGCGGCCGCGCCCAAATAAGGGGGTAAAAAGAAAAGGGAGTACAGGTGCTCAATGCCCCTTACTCCTCCAAGTCAAAAATAGAATCACTCTCTCCTTTGTCCACATTGTCGCGGAGGCGGTCCATGGCGTTTACGGACTTGTCGTAGAAGTCGCGGAAGACGGGGTAGAGGTCTTTACCCTGCTCCCAAACGGCGATCCGAATTTGGGCGAGGGGGGTGTAGGTGATGCTACTTGTGCGCAGATCGTCGGTGACGATTCGGCTTTGGTCGCCGAAAAAGACGAGGCCGGAGAAGATGAAGGTGAAGAATAGCCCGGAGAGCACACCGCCCAGAATCTGGTTGATGAAGTTGATGTTGATGTTCTCCATGAAACTGGTCAGCCCTTTTGCTACGATGCGGAAGAGTACCAGCGTCATCACAAACACTGCTATCACACCGAGGACGAACGCTCCGACGGACGTAAGGACCGGCGCCCAGCCAAATATCATGTCGCCCATGATCGGCCCAAATTTCATCGCGGCCAGTACACCAAAGATGTAACTAGCGAGTGATAAAACGGTAGAGATAATGCCCTTACTGTAGCCGATCCAGAAGCCGTAGGCCAGAAAGATCAGGCAGATGATGTCAATAGCCATAGTGCAAAGTTACTATATTGTCCGGTGTTGAATGTTAATCATCGACGAATGGTGCTCGTTGAAGGACGAGAGGGTAGGAGCCATAGGTAAGGGCTCAGGCTTCAGGAAATGATGGTCTTTTATTGAGTTCTGAACCCTGATTCCTGACCTCTAATATTCAAACGCAAGCTTCTCGCTGGGGTACTCAAATAAGTTATCCTCCTTAATTAATTTGGCCACTTTCTCCGGTACTAGTTCTTCCCAGCCGTCTTCTCCGGACTTGATCATGTTGAGCACGTTGCGGGAGTAGATGTGGAGATTTTCTGGGCGAAAGTTGGCGATGTCAACGATCTGTCCGCTGTCAAGGAGGTGTTTGTAGAGAAATTTCACACCTTCGGGGATGGGGACGTTTTGGGCGGTCACGAGTTCTTCGGAGCCTTCCTGCTGAACGGGGTAGACGTAGAGATTGACGTTACGGGTGAAAATCTCACCGAAGGCGGCGAGGAGGCGGCCGTCCTGGTTATCGCGGTATTTTGCGGCTATGAGTTCCAGGAGGTCGTTTACGCCGAGTACGATGCCGACCGGGCTTACTTTATACAGGTTGAGGTACTCGATCAGGTCGCCGTACCGGTGGTAGTTAGAGATGATCACCGTCTGGCCTAATTCGTTGAGAAGGGTGGCGCGGTGAAGGAAGTCACGTTCGTTGAGTTCGGCGGATTCCTGGAGATTGTCTAGGGTTAGCTCGGTAAGCAGGCAGGATTTGGCAGGATCAAGCTTACCGGATTCGCGGAACTGTTGGTAACCGGCGCGGAGCATGTCTTCGTTCACCAGAGTGATGGGACGGAAACTGCCGCGTACCACCATTACCGACTTGCGGTACAGGAATTCCGAAGGGTGGATGGAACGGCCGCGGGGGTCGAACATCGTTACTTCGGTGAGGCCGTGCTTTACCAGCCAGAGGCTGAGTAGTCTGTTGTCCAGTTCTGAGAAGTTGGCGCCTTCGAGGACGATCATATCAATGGCGACGCGGCCCATCAGGCCATCGAGGAGGCTCTGGACGAGTGTCTCCGGATCGTTATAATAATGGTAGGCGCCGTAAATCATGTTGACGCCGAGAATACCGATGGCCTGTTGCTGTAGCTGGTTGTCGTTGTCAAGCATTCGGACGTGAAGGAGGAGGTCGTTGGAGGTTCCGACCTCCGGGTCGAGTTGAAAGCGTAGGCCCATCCAGCCGTTACCAGGAATGGTGCGGCTGTAGTTAATGGCGGCAATGGTGTCGGCAAAAACGAAGAAGTTGGTGTCAGGACGGTCGTGGCGCAGGCGGTCCACCATCAGGTTGTATTCGTGGTCGACCATTTTGTGGATGCGGCTTTCGCAGACGTAGCGGCCGGTGGGCTCCACGCCGTAGATCTGGTCGGAGTAAACTTTGTCGTAGGCGCTCATCGTCTTGGCAATCGTACCGGCGGCGGCTCCTACCTGAAAGAAATAACGGGCAACTTCCTGGCCAGCCCCGATCTCGGCAAAGGTGCCGTAGATCTTGGGGTTCAGGTTGATTTCGAGGGCCTTTTGATCGGTTTCGAGTAACTGTCTTTTGGGCATGGGGCGAAATGTTTTAAGGGCGCAGACGCGGGATGCAAGGTAAGAATAAAAGAGACGCTTTGTCCCTTAGGGACGATCATTATTCCGGCCGAGGCCTTCCAGCTTGAGTGTCTGACGATGCCTATTTCCTGAAGTAACTTGTTTCTGAATCAAGGCCTTTCCCCGCAGAGACTTGGCCCGTAAAGCCTCTGCCGGAGCCCTCAAGGTGTCGGCTGGTCTTTCACTATTGGCCAAGGCTCAGGTTGAGAAGGAAACCCGCAGCGGCTAAGCTCGCCAAGGTGCAGGTGCCTAAGATCGTGATCGGTGGCGATGGTAACGGCTCTAAACCCGCCAGCTTCATGGACGCCATTGGTGTGAATATGCTGCTGGAGGTTATCGCTAAGCTGTAGAAACCGTAAGGTTAGATCGTTAGATTTTAGCGCCAACAATAAAACGCGACCAGGAAGTGATTCCTGGTCGCGCTATTTTTGGTGGTGCCTACCCTCGGTTTTAGACCTCTGGTGTAGGGTGATAAGCATTTGGTCTTTTCAAGCGGTAACGAAGTTTTTCCTTCATCCTAATATACCTTTTGCGGACGCAGTCTCAAAAGTTTGTCGGACGAAACAAAGGCGGTCGGGCATGCGCTTCGACGCATCGGATGAACTTCCATCCGGCTGCGCCAGGCTGGAAGATACATCCGGTGAGTGAAGCGCTCTAATCACAAAGTTCCCGAGCAGCCTCCCATGCGTCATGGTCGGCGATAACGGTTTCTTCCCCACCTTCGCGGTTAACGATACTGACGGGGTAGACGATGCTGACGTCGGCGTCTTCACCAGCAGTTTGCACGGCCTCGCGCCATTCCTCACGGCTGGTGACGGTAACGGCAGTCTCATTAATGCTGAGTTCGACGGGGAACATCAGGCGGTAGCAGGACTGGCCACGGTCATCGTGGTTACCACGGTTGTTACAGCTGCGGCGCAGGCGGTAGAGCCCACGTTCGTCGTTCAGGGTAATTACCTGGCCGGACTCCGTGTGGGTGACGTCGATGGGGTAGACGATGCTTACACCACGGGGGCGGAAATCCTGGTTGGCCTGGCGCAGTTCCTGGCGGCTGTTGATGGTCAGGGTGGAATCACCGGCGGTCACCTGGATGGGGTAGTTGATGGTGATGCACGGCGTTACGTCTCCCTCGTCCATATCACGGCAGGAACGGAAGAGGCGGCGGAGAATTCTGAAGTTTTCGACGGTGACGGTGGTGCCGCTGGCGAGTTCTACATCAAAGGGATAGATGAAGTTGGCGCGGGCGCGGGATGCAGTGATCCGTTGATGAGCAGCGCGGAGGTCTTCAGCATCTCCGGCGGTGATAATGGTTCCGTTACGTAACCGGATTTCGATGGGAAAAACGAAGCGGAAGCAGGGACTACGGCGCTGCTCGTCCGGGTCCGCATCTGGAGGTGGTGGCAGGGACTCGAGGAGAAGGTCGGGCATTTCTTCTTCGGTGAGGAAGTCAGGGGATATGGCATCCTGGGCAAGCTCGTTGTCACAGCTCATAAAGCCGAGGAACAGGCCGAAAGCGAGGAGGTAAAGAAGGGATGTTTTTGAAAATGCGAACATGGTAATTATTTTGATTTCTGCGAAGTGACTGAAAACGGGTTTCAAGGGCTCCGGTTTGTTAGTAAATAACCGCTTGAGAACAAAGGCGCTGCGGAAGTGATCAGTTTCCGTGTTGCCGTGCTTGCGGTTCACTGTATTCAATTCCTAAACCCAATTTTACCCTACCTTGGGCAACGATAAAAATTAATATTCCCCGTACTTCAGCTAAAATAATGAAAGGAAATATACCCGCAGGTGTCTGTGAAGATGTTGTGTACGAATCTGTTTACCAAGAGGTTGCTCCGAAGTTGCGCAACTTTCTGTACTACCGAACTGGTAGTGCAGAAAATGCGGGAGACATTGTGCAAGAATCTTTCCTCCGCCTCTGGGAGAACTGTTCTAAAGTACTGCCGGAGAAGGCAAGTGCCTGGCTTTTTCGGGTTAGTGAGAATGTTTTTTTTAAGCAAAAAGCCCGGGCGAAAGTGGTGCTAAAATATGAGTGGCGGCAGCGGGGGCCGGAACCTACTTATGCTTCGCCTCAGGATGAGCTGGAGGAGCGTGAGTTTCAGGCACAGCTGGAGGCCGCGATTGCTGCTTTGCCCGATGGGGCCAGGGAGGTGTTTCTGCTTAACCGGATGGATGGGCTTAAGTATCGTGAGATTGCCGAGCTGCTTGGGATTAGCCAGAAGGCGGTGGAGAAGCGTATGCACCGGGCTTTGGTCAGCTTGCGGGAACTGCATGCCGGGATTTGAGATATGAACGCTTCGCGTTCCTTAGGGTGTGTTGGAGGCTTGGTCTTCTCTTCTTCGGTAGCCTATAATGTTAAGCGCGTAGCGCTTCTGGAGGGAGCTCTGGCCAGAATATTAGCCAGAAAATGATTAACGACGGGTAGGGTAAACCTGCACCAAGGGATTATACCCATATATTAGAGTAATATCGTACAACCATGGCCACGCCAAACTTCAAGGATGATACCTTTTTCGCCCGCTGGCTCAGCGGAGAGCTTTCTGTTGAGGAAGAGGCGGAGCTTCGTTCCCGGCCCGATTTCGCTGCTTATGAGCGGATGATGGGTAATCTGAATCGGATGGCCCCTCCGGCGTTTGATACTAAGGAGGAGTTTCAAAAACTTAAGTCGGAACGAGCGTTGAGAGCGTCCGCTGCTCCTCAACAGCCGGTACTGCACCCGCGTTCGCGCCTGATGAGAAGAATACTCCCCTGGTCCGCCGCCGCTGCCGTTGCGCTCTTACTGGTCGCCTGGTTTCTGCTGCGCCCCGGTACGGATAGTTTTGAAGCGGCAAACGGTGACCAACAACTAGTCGCTGAACTGACCGATGGCTCTACCGCCCGCCTCAACGCGGGTAGTAACCTGGCTTTTGTGGTCACTACTACTGAACGCTCTGCCACCCTGAACGGGGAGGCTTACTTTGAAGTCGAAAAAGCAGCGATTCCCTTCGTTGTTCAAACCAGCCTAGGGGAGGTTAGCGTGCTCGGTACTTCCTTCAATGTGTACAGCCGTAATGGAGAAATGGCCGTAAGCTGTACTACTGGAAAAGTAAGCGTTTGCTTTGAGGGTGACGCTGCGGATTATCCGATCACGCCCGGACAATCCGTTGGCCGTAACCGGCTTGGGGAAATTAACTTCACGGAAACTACCAGCCCGGAAGAACTCGACTGGCTTTCCGGAAAGTCGGTCTTCATCAATCGGCCCCTAGCTGAAATTCTGGACGAGCTGGAGCGGCAGTTTGACCTCACCGTTGAACGTCCTACCGCGCTGAACTTGAAGGAGACCTACGAGGTCACCTTCCCGAATGATGACCTGGATACTGCACTAGGTATGGCACTGGGCTCAATCAAGGGGTATAAACACGAGCTGGAAGGAACGACCATAAGACTTATCCCCGAAGAATAAAAAATATGCGCTTTGCCGCGATAATAGCGTTCCTTTTTCTGATCCCTGGGCTTTTCGCTCAGGACCTTAGTGCGGTACGTCTTAGTGCTGATTTCGAGGATGTCTCTCTGCACGATGCTATCAGGCATCTGGAGAAAAAGTTCGGCCTAAACTTCTCTTTCCAGAGTGCGGCCATTGAGGCCCGTAGTGTAAATTGCCGTTTTGAGGAAGCCAGTTGGGCAGAGATTGAGCAGTGCCTCTTTGGGGCCAATAGCCTGCAAGCCACCCCGCTGCGCGATGGTTACATCAGCCTCAAATCCTTGCCCGCTGAAACCAGTAGATTATGGACCTTGCGTTTTAGGGTACTTGATCCCGATGGGTCGGCTTTGCCTTTCGCGCCCATCCAGTTTCCCTCCGGCCCGGGAATGACTGATGAAGACGGTTTTTTTAGCGGTGAGTTTACCGCGGCGGCTACGGATATTGTGTTGCTGAGTTACCTCGGCTACGATAACCTGACGGTGCCGGTGCGGGAATTGGTGGCGGGGCCAGTGGTGAATATTCTCCTCACAACGGCCGCGATCGACCTTAGCTCAGTTTTGGTGTCTGAATACCTGTCCGATGGCATCAGCGTGCCGGAGGATGATTCGTTCATCCGAATAAAGCCACAGCTGGCACCGGCCGTTCCAGGCTTTGCTACCGTAGAGACCTACCGAACGCTGTCTTTGCTGCCCGGGATTTCCAATATCGGCGAAACGGCCGGGGGACTGAGCATCCGGGGAGGCAGCCCGGATCAGAACCTGGTGCTTTGGGATGGTATCCCGGTATATTCATCTGGGCATTTTTTTGCAATGATTTCGCCTTTCAGCCCGGACTTAATTGATGAGGTCAACGTCTGGCGGGGTGGCGCCAGTGCGGCCTTCGGCGGTCGGGTAGGCGGTTTGGTGGAGATCAGTACGGACGAGACGGTCACTGAAGCATTTAGCGCCGGAGCGGGCCTTAGTTTGCTGACCGCAGATGCTTTCGTGAAAGCGCCCCTATTTTCGGGAAAATCCGACTTGCAACTTGCTTACCGTACTTCTCCGAAAATTTTTAGCGAGGGACCTGCCTATGCGAGCTACCGCGCCCAGGTGCTTCAGGGCGATGTGTTTGCCCGTATTCTGAACGCGGAGGAGCGCGGCTTGCCTCAGGAGGTAGATTTCAACTTCCGGGAGTTTAACGGCCGGTGGCGCTATAACTTCAGTTCGCGGCGGACGCTGACGCTGAGTGGCTTCACGCAGCATGATGATTTTGGCTACCGGATCGGCCGGGAGGGCACCAATCGTTTTTTTATCGACGGGCTGATCACGGAAAACGATGGGATTAGCGCCAGTTACGCCCAACCGGTCGGTAACGGCCAGCTGCGGTTTCAATTTGCCCACTCGGCCTTCAGCGGTGAAGGGGGGAGTGGTTTCCAGAACGGCGAGGAGGGTATATTTAGCCAGCGGGCCAGTAGGATTCGGGAAAGTTCGGCGCGGGTGGAATACGATCTGCCGTCTTTTGGTTCCAGTACGCTTCAACTTGGCGTCCAGGCGCAGCGGTTTTGGCACGAGTTGGAGTACCGGGCAGAGAATACGCTGGCTGACAGCCTGGGGGCGTTTTCTTTAAGGGGAGGAATGGCGGATGCGCTGGCGGCCTACGGTAATTACCGTTGGGAAGGGGAGGGCTTACTGACGGCAGAACTCGGACTGCGCCTGCAGCATTACGGGCCAACAGAAAGCGTTTACGCTGAGCCTCGCTTAAGCCTGGGCTACCGCTTGACGGAAGACTGGCTGTTGAAAGCGGCTTACGGCGAAAGCCATCAGTTTACGCAGGAAGTCGTCAACCTTAACCCTGAGCGGATCAGCGCTATGGGGTCGTTGTGGACGCTGGCCGATGATGACCGCCTGCCCGTTGCCGCCGGACGGGAAGGGAGCCTGGGCGTGAGTGGTGAGGTTGGCGACTGGTTCTTTGACGCGGAAGCGTATTATAAACGGGTAAAAGGAATTACTACGCTGAATTCTCTTTTACTACGGGAGGACTTGGCAGAGGGAGATTCACGGGCAACGGGGCTCGACCTACTGGTCAAGCGACGCTGGGCCAACTGGCGCAGCTGGGCGATTTATACGCTGAGCAAAACGGAGTGGCGGTTTTCTGAATTAGGGCCGGATTATTTTCCGGCGGATAACGACCGGCGGCATCAGTTGCAACTCGTGCATACGTATTCGAACAAAGGATGGTCGGCGTCCGTCGGCTGGCGGGTTCATTCGGGGGCGAGGTATACAGAATCCCGCGAGGTACAGACCCAGGTTCGGCCGGGGAGCGACCGTCTGGTTACGCGGTTAGAAGCCGGGCCGGTGAACGAAGCCCGCCTGCCTGCTTTCCACCGGTTGGATGTTTCGGTATTCCGTGACTTTACACCGGAGGGAAAGGGTTGGTACGGGCGCGTGGGGCTGTCAATTCTTAACCTCTACGGGCGGGAGAATATTCTAGAGCGTCGCTACCTTGTTCGTGGAACCGGACTGCCCGAACCGGGACGATTTGCGTTAGAGGAGCTGAACCGCTTGGGGTTGGGGCTTACGCCGAATGTTAGCTTGCGGGTGGGGTGGAATTGATCCTAATGGTCGGGTGGATACAATGGTCGAGGAGCTGCGCTCCGAGTAGGGACGATCTGGCTTATGTCGCTCGGAGCACAGCTGGTGGATACAATGGTCGAGGAGCTGCGCTCCGAGTAGGGACGATCCGGCTTATGTCGCTTGGAGCACAGCTGGTGGATACAATGGTCGAGGAGCTGCGCTCTGAGTAGGGACGATCTGGCTTATGTCGCTTGGAGCACAGCTGGTGGATACAAT